>Ga0207665_10000108_pt1 | contig 54035 bp, 52 predicted proteins | sample LARL112metaG_FD_184351 | JGI IMG/M metagenome (GOLD analysis project Ga0207665, IMG submission 184351) | Corn, switchgrass and miscanthus rhizosphere microbial communities from Kellogg Biological Station, Michigan, USA - LAR L11-2 metaG... | ecosystem: Host-associated > Plants > Roots >... | reverse complement strand
TCGAGATAGGGTGCGCAAAGCAGTTTTTCTTGAAAGGCCGAACGAAGGCTCGCACTTTGACGTGGAATTCCGAATCGTTCTTCCAGGAGGAGCGATTAAATACGTTCGCTCGACAGGGCATCCCGTTCGCAATCAGTCCGGCGATCTCCTTGAATACGTGGGCACATCGGTCGACGTGACCGAACGCAAGCGGGTGGACCAGGAGCGCGAGAGATTGCGACAGCTACAGGCGGATCTCGCACGCGTCACCCGCGTGACTACCATGGGAGAGTTGACGGCTTCCCTGGCGCACGAAGTAAATCAACCAATCGCCGCAGCTAGTACTAACGCTAATACCTGCCTGCGTTGGCTCGCAAGCGACACTCCAAACATCGAAGAGGCGCGCGCGGCGGCCATGAGAATCGTGAAAGACGGGAAACGCGCGGCGGAAATCATAGGCCGGATTCGTCAGGTCTTCAAGAAAGGTACTTCGGAACGGGAGCTCGTGGACGTAAACGAGATTATTCGAGAGATGATCGTACTTCTGCGCGGCGAGATCACGCGATTCAACATAATCGTCGGGACGGACCTTGCGGCAGATCTTCCCCATGTCATGGCCGACCGCGTGCAAGTGCAGCAGGTGCTGATGAACCTGATGATCAATGGCATCGAAGCGATGAAGGACGAGGATGGGCCGCGGGAGCTCGCCATCAAGTCACAGCGAGCGGAAAACGAGCAACTTTTGGTCTCGGTCAGTGACACCGGCACGGGGCTTCCCCCCCATCGGACAGACCAGATCTTTAATGCGTTCTTTACTACCAAGCCCCACGGCACCGGCATGGGACTCCGCATTAGCCGCTCCATCGTGGAATCGCATGGCGGCCGCTTGTGGGCTGAGAACAATTCACAGCGCGGCGCAAGCTTCTGTTTCAGTCTACCCATCCAGAGCCGGGGCGCCTGAATGACGTCCACGGACGTTCCCACGGTGTTCGTCGTTGACGACGATGCCAGTGTGCGTGCGTCCATCCAAGGATTGCTGAAATCCGCAAAGTTACGGTGCGCATCCTTTGGGACGGCGGAAGAATTTCTGCGCAGCAAGCCACCGGAGGGGCCAAGCTGTCTCGTCTTGGACGTGAGCCTTCCCGGCGTCAACGGCCTCGACTTGCAGCGTGAGTTGGCTGACGCGGGCGTTCGAATCCCCATCATCTTCATCACCGGTCATGGAGACATTCCTATGTCGGTGAAAGCGATGAAATCCGGTGCAGTGGAGTTTCTGACCAAGCCTTTCCAGGACCAAGACTTGCTGGATGCGATTCGCCAGGCTTTGGATCGCGACCGTGTAGCTCGCCAACAGCAGAGTAACCTCGCCGAGTTGCGAAAACGCTACGACAAGCTGACCGCGCGCGAACGCGAAGTCATGGGCCTGGTTGTTTCGGGCATGCTCAACAAGCAAATAGCCTTTGATCTCGGAACCAGCGAAATCACAGTGAAGATCCATCGCGGCCACGTGATGCGGAAGATGCAGGCCGGCTCGCTAGCAGACTTGGTTAGAATGGCGACGAAACTGGAACTTCTACGCGGCCAAAAATAGCTAATGCCAAGGCGTCGCTGTGGCAGTGGTGCAGTTTGCCAATCGCAGCCCACCTATTTTGATTGTGCCTTTTCAACTTCAACCTAGATTACAGCCAACTATCAGGTCGAGGCTGCGTTCGGGCTCTCATACGAAAGTATAATTGCGCGCCCCTGGTGACATTGGTAGATTTCAGCCATGGACACTCGGGGAAAGACCAAACTAGTAGCGATCGTCGACGACGATGATTCCATGCGCAGCGCCCTGCAAGGCTTGCTGCAGAGTGCTGAATTTCCTGCACAATCGTTTGCCTCGGCGGAAGACTTCCTGAAGTCCGGCCAACAGCATCAAATTGCCTGTTTGATCGCAGACATCCGTATGCCGGGAATGTCCGGTCTCGAGCTACAGGCCAAGCTGAACGCCGAACGCTGCAGGATTCCGATCATCTTCATCACCGCACACGGCGACGAAAAAATGCGGATGCAGGCGTTGCGGGCAGGGGCTGTGGAGTTTATGGCAAAACCGTTTGACGACGAAGCACTGCTCGAAAGTGTTCGGGCCGCTTTGGAGAGCTGAGCCTGGTGATAGAAGCGTATGGTGCCCAAGGAGGTCTTCGTGGGGGCTGTCGCAACATTCGGGTCCGTCGATCAGGACCGTGATCCGCGCAGATTCGAGCAGATCATAGGCAACAGTCCTGCTCTGGAATCGGTACTCGAACAAGTCGAGCAGGTCGCACCTACGGATTCCACCGTTCTTATCCAGGGAGAAACAGGCACGGGCAAAGAACTGATAGCCCGTGCAATTCACAATTTGAGCGCGCGGTGCGGACGCGCATTCATTAAATTGAATTGCGCCGCGATTCCGTTCGATCTGCTGGAAAGCGAGCTTTTTGGCCACGAACGGGGTGCGTTCACCGGAGCTATAGCGCAGAAGATTGGCCGTTTCGAATTGGCCGACAAAGGGACGTTGTTCCTGGACGAAGTCGGCGATATTCCGCCTGCCTTACAGCCTAAACTGCTGCGTGTCCTGCAAGAACAAGAGTTCGAACGCTTGGGCAGCGCTCGGACGCATCAGGTAGACGTTCGCCTGGTCGCTGCTACTAACCGGAATTTGGTTGATATGGTAAAGCGCAACGAATTTCGTAGCGACCTCTACTACCGCCTGAATGTGTTTCCGATCCCTCTGCCACCTTTGAGGGAGCGCCGGGAAGACATTCCGGCGCTAGTCGAACATTTTGCCGAGATTTATGCCCGCCGGATGGGTAAGGAAATCGAACGTATTGCTCCTGAAACGATGGCTGCCCTCGTCTCGTATCAATGGCCGGGGAACATTCGCGAACTCCAGAATTTCATCGAGCGGAGCGTCATCCTCACCTCGGGCCACGTCCTGCACGCCCCTCTCGCGAGTTTGAAGAGTGCCGTCGAAGCGGAATCCTTTGACGCAGTTACTATGGAAGACGCGGAGCGAGACCACATTCGCAAGACTCTCGAGCAGACCGGTTGGGTTGTGGCCGGTCCCAATGGGGCGGCCGCGCGTTTGGGAATGAAGAGGTCTACGCTTTACTTCCGGATGCAAAAGCTAGGCATTTCGCGTACCAAGCGTAATCTTCTCTCCAGCTAGCAGAGTTGTAATCATTCGGTCATCAATCTCCAATCGATTGACACTGTCCAGGCATCCGTCATCATCGCGCATCTCCGGTCGAACTGAATAACTCGTCCATGGGGCTTCTTGAAAACAAATTACCACAGAGGTTGCCTAAGCGTGGCAGCATACGTGCACCTTTCGTCCTGGGACAGTAGAGGTTGAAGCGGATGAGGAGTCGAAGCATACGAGCGGCGGCAGGGGCAGCTCTTGCCGCGGCCTCCTGGGGAGGGGCGGCCTGGGCACAGGACTCTCCCCTTTATCCCACACCTCCTGCGCAAGAAACACAGGCGAGTGCGGTGGCGTGCGTGCAGCCTCCGCCGATGGTCAGCCGGGAGGACTACCATGGACCCTTCCAGAAGTTTGTAGGAGCATTCGGCCGGCGGCTTGAACGCAAATCAGCGCACGCGCCCCACTATAAACAGGGAGCAGTGCTGTGCGTGCTGAGCTTTCACGACAAGTTCCTTCTTTCTGTGCGTGAGACGTTCGATCCGGTGACCGTGTTGGGCGTTGCGTACGATGCGGGGATTAGCCAGGCAGAAAACAACGATCCCAGCTATGGGCAAGGCGCGAAGGGATATGGAAGCCGATTTGGCGCCGGCCTGGCAGGCGAGGCCTCTTCCCAGTTATTCAAGGATGTTCTCTATCCAACAATTTTTTCCCAGGACCCGCGGTACTACCGCTTGGGACACGGGAGTAAAAGAAAGCGCTTCCTTCACGCCTTGGAACATTCCGTCGTCGCCCACCGGGAAGATGGGGCGCAGATGTTCAATTTCACGGAATGGCTGGGCACGACGAGCTCCGTTGTGCTGAGCAACACCTATCACCCGGACAACAAACGCGGAGTAAGACCGGTGGCGACGCGAGTGGCCTTCAATGTGGGGGGAGACATCGGCTTCGACGTGCTGAGGGAATTCTGGCCCGAGATTGCGCGGAAGTTCCGGCTTCCGTTCCGGGACCAAAACGAGCCAGGGAGTCCAGGAGCAACTTTCGAAAAGCAATGAGCCCCGTCTGACCCTTGTTCACACGCCGCGCGCGAAAAGATCCTTCCAAGAAAATTGTCCTCCTCAAACCTGCTTCTTGCGGCCCTCAGCGAGAAGATGATCCTAGTTACGCTGTCCAATCATCATGAAGCAAACGAACTCGCTCAGTCTGTCGGCATGCGGACGCCGTGTTCAGCGGGCTGGCATTTGCGGACTGGGCCATTGCCTGTGCCGGCCTCTACTTTCAGTGACTTACGGGGCGAACTTTTGGCAATTGCTTTGCCTCTTCCCGTTGTGTCGCTCGACGCAATGAAGCTTTTCGCGGCGGCAGAAACGAGGAGAAATCGCGAAGCCAGCCGCTCGTTGGAATGGCCGCTGCCGAATCGCGCGAGCTCCGTTCTCAAGCCTTGTCCAGGAGTCTCGAAAAAAAGGAGGGAATATGAAATTGCAAAAAGCAGTGTTTGTTTTGATGGGGATGATGTTGTTGTTTGCAGGCAAGTTGCCAGCACAGCAGGTGAAGACCGACTACGACCGAAACGCAAACTTCACTCAATACAAAACTTATTCGTGGGCACAAGTTAAGACGAAAGACGCCTTGGACGTCGATCGCATCAAGAGTGCAGTGAATGCTGCACTGGCAGCAAAAGGCTGGACCCAGGCGGATTCCGGGGGCGATGTTTCGATCGTGGCCATGGAGATCACGCGCAATCAGCAGACGTTGAATACGTTCTATGACGGGTTCGGCGGAGGCTGGGGTTGGAGGCGCTTTGGTGGCGGAGGTTTTGGAGACGCAACGACCACGACTGAAACGTACAAGGTCGGCACTGTGGTCGTGGATCTGTTCGATGCCAAGACCAAGCAGCTGCTCTGGAGGGGTATGTCTAGCGATACACTCTCCAACAACTCCGACAAAAACATCAAGAATCTGGATAAGGGCGTAGAGAAAATGTTCAAGAACTTCCCTCCAGGCTCTCCGAAGAAGTAACGGACAAAACGATGATTCGCCAACTGTGCATCTCGGTTTGTCTGGCACTCGTTCCGACGGCTATTCCTTTGCGTGCGGCCAATCGGCCGCACGCGGGAGCGGACAACCAGAAACTAAAGGTTTGGACCAACGAGGATCTCGAGAAACTCCACGCCCTTGGCCTGATTTCCATAGTGGGCAAAGTGGACGAAGAGACATCAGTTCCGCAATACGCGCCTGGAGACTATGGGACAACCCGAGATCCACGGTGGTATGCGGAGCAGGCAGCGAGACTGCGCGGAGAACTTGAACGCAGGCAGGCTCGGCTCGATGAATACCGTCAAGCGATCGAAGATGCAAGGAGCCTTAAGACGACGGCGGCCGGTATTAATCTGGAGGAGGGCGACCTAGGGATCACTCCCGAAGCCGGCATTGAAATCCTGCAGCAGCGCGTGAAGGAAGCACAAGCTGAGCTCGACGACGTTGAAGACTTGGCCCGACGAAATGACATTGAGCCGGGCGCCCTGCGCGGCCAATAAGATCCCTTAGCGCGCTTGACCAAGGCCCAAAATTACGAAGTTGGCCGCGAACGGCGTGGTCTTAAGTTATACGGGAGAATGAAAATGAGGATGAACTTATCAAAACGGATTTTCGTCGTGCTGGTCTGCTGCTTGCTGGTGCAATTTACGGCGCAAGCCGGATCGAACACCTACGCAAGCCAGTCCGGCCCGCAACCACAAGCTCCGGCCGCGCAACTGTCCGCTCAACAATTGCAGCAACTGGTCGCGCCGATCGCCTTGTACCCAGACGCCCTCGTTGCGCAGATCCTCGCCGCATCAACCTATCCAACTCAAATTGTCGAGGCAGAACGCTGGATGCAGAGTCATTTGAATCTCAAGGGTGAAGAGCTAGCAAAGGAAGTCGACAAGCAGAACTGGGATCCCAGCGTGAAGGCCATGACGCAATTTCCCTCGGTTCTCGAGAACATGGATAAGAACCTGTCATGGACCTCGTCCCTTGGCGAAGTCTATATCTCGCAGCCGCAGGACGTGACGGACGCAGTCCAGGTTATGCGTCAGCAGGCTCGCACGGCCGGCCACCTGAGTAGCAACGAACAGGAGAGAGTTACGACGCAAGGCAACACAATCATCATTGAACCGGCCAACCCTGAGGTCGTTTACGTTCCCGCCTACGACCCCTGGCTCGTGTATGGTGCGCCGATCATTGCGTACCCTGGTTGGTATCCCGTGCCTGGGATTTTTTGGGGTGGCCCCGGCCTTTCCTTCGGCATTGGATTTGGTATCGGCTTCTTCGGAGGATTTGGGTGGGGCTGGCATCACTGGGACTACGACTGGCATGGCCGTCGAGCATTCTTCGATCATCACGAATGGGCCTCCCACAGCCACGATTTCGGTCACGATGGGTTCCATCATGGTGACTTCGGCCACGGTGATTTCGGCCATAGCGGCTTCGATCACGGCAACGTCGGCCATGGCGGCTTCGACCATGGCGGCGGATTCCACGGGTCCTCGGCTCCTCACTTTCAGCCAGGAACGCGCTCCGGAGCGTTCAGTGGCTTTGACCACGGCGGAAACGTCCGAGGCTTTTCCTCCCGCGGGCGGTCGAGCTTTGGAGGTGGATCCCACGGGGGCGGTTTTCATGGCGGCGGTGGACGCCATAGGTGATGGCATCTGCCACTGGTAGACCGTTTTGACAAATTAAGAATGGAGAAGAACATCATGCTGCACAGAATTTCAAATCTGGCTCAATTTGAACGAAAGACCCTTGTTCGCTTTGCAGTGTCCATTCTGTTCGTGCTTTCCTTGGGATGTTCGCCTGCACCAATCTTCGCTCAGGAGACGAGACAGCGTACATTTGCGTCCGCTGAAGATGCCAGTCGTGCTCTCTTTGACGCCATGCAGCTGCAGGACGAACAAGTTCCCTTGAGCATCCTCGGACCGGCCGGAAGGGAAGTCCTTTCGTCCGGTGACGTAACAGAAGATTCGGATGCTCGCGCGGGATTCATCGTCAAATACCAGGAGATGCATCGGTTTGTGACTGAACCGAATGGAACCGTCACGCTGGTTGTGGGAGCCGAAAACTGGCCGTTTCCGATTCCTTTGGTAAACAACCACGGTTCGTGGTATTTCGACACGGACGCGGGGAAAGACGAGATCATATTCCGGCGCATCGGCAAAAATGAACTATTAGCCATGGATGCGTGCCGCGATTTGGTCGATGCGCAAAAACAGTATTTTGCTCGCCCGCCAGTTAACCAGCCCAAGCAATTCGCCCAGAGACTAGTCAGTGATGAAGGCCGGCACAATGGTCTTTACTGGCACGGTGCAAGCGATGAGTTCGATAGTCCGATCAACCCTCTCATCGCTTACGCGCGCCAAAATCTTCCAACTGACCAAGTTGGCGAGCATGTTCCGTTCAATGGGTACATGTTCCGGATCCTCACTAGCCAAGGACCACATGCCCCGGGCGGCGCGAAAAACTACATTGTCGATGGCAAGATGAGCGCAGGATTCGCTTTCGTCGCTTACCCCGTGGAGTACCGCACCTCGGGTGTGATGACTTTCGTCGTCGACGCGTCCGGAACCATTTACGAAAAGGATCTCGGTCCCAAAACAACAAAGTTGGCACAAGCGATGACCGCCTATGACCCGGATTCAACGTGGCATAGGGTGGATTGAGGTATGGCTTGGAAGTCGTCAATGCGACGCTTTGCATCCGTTCCCAGAATTGCCGCAGCCGCTATTGCTGTTATGGTGGCCGTGGTTTTCTTCTCGCTTCAACTGAAGGGCAAGCCAGCAGGTCTGCCTTCGAACGCGCTGGAACTTGGCGCCAAGCACCATACACTTTCCTTAACCTTGCACGCAGCCAGCACAAGTGACGGAAGGAACTCCTTCTACTTTAATGGTAAACCCGACGCTCCAACGCTGCGCCTGGCACCGGGAGACCAACTAAAGATCACCTACATCAATGATCTCCCGGCAAAGGCGACGGAGACGTGCGCGATTGCTCCGTGCATGAACATGACAAATCTACATTTTCACGGCCTGGCGGTCTCTCCCGACGCTCCCCAGGATGACGTCTTGAATATGATGGCCATGCCCGGTCAATCGCTCCGCTATACCGTGCAGATTCCGGTAGACCATCCGCCGGGCTTGGATTGGTACCACACGCATCCTCATGGAGAGAGCCACCGGCAAGCGCTTGACGGGATGTCAGGAGCGATCGTGATCGAAGGAATGGAATCTTACCTTCCGCCTCTAGCTGGCTTACCGGAGCGTGTGCTGGTTGTGCGCGGCCGTTCCCTTGTGAATGATTCTCAGGCTGCCGATTTGAAGCATCGCGTTGAACTCCGTTCGGCTGTGTGCGGTGCGGAGCCAGAGGCGCCAGAAGAAGTCTTCACGGTGAACGGATCTGTACGGCCTCCAATTGAAATCGCTCCCGGCACGCGCCAGTTTTGGCGTCTTGTGAATGCTTCCGCGGATCGCTATCTCGACCTTCAGCTTGAGGGCCAAACGTTCGAAATCGTTGCCATGGACGGGATGCCCATCGCTCTGCACGACGCGAATCATCGAACGCGGAGCGCCGAGCATGTCTTATTGCCGCCCGCCGGCAGGCTGGAAGCCGTTGTCACTGGTCCAGCAGCGGACACGCCACGGCGCCTGATTTCGCGCTGTGTAGACACTGGGCCAGACGGGGATCCGAATCCGGCGATGGTATTAGCAGACATCGTTCCGCATCCAGCAGCAAACTCCGTGTCAAGAGTATCGAGGAGCTCGCGCAAAGCTGATCTCAAGACTTTGGACCTAACTGCGGAAGAGAAGGCGCCGCCACGATTCATCGCGACATTCACGGAAGACAAGAAGGGCTTTTACATCAACGGAGAGAAATTCACGCCAGATGCCGCTCCCATGGTGCGCGCCAAGGTGGGTTCCTATCAGCATTGGAAAATCGTCAATGCCACGAAAGAACTGCATCCAATGCACATCCATCAAGTCCACTTCCTGGCGTACGCCGAAAACGGTCGGCCAATTGCCGAACCAATGTGGCTGGACACAGTGAATGTTCCCTACGGCGGTTCCGTCGACGTCATCATGGACTTCACCGATCCGGTGATCAAGGGCACGTCTGTTTTTCATTGCCATCTTCTCAATCACGAAGACAAAGGCATGATGGCAAAGATTCTCTTCGAATGAGCGACCTCGTGCAAAGCGCGCTTCAACCTTGTTCATCCGCCGGCTTGCGCGAATTCCGCCGGCAAATTCGGATGCTACCTCTACTGCGCAAAGATGTGGCGTCCTACGGAGAGGCATGGTTGCCGCTCGTGATGGTATTAGGGGCGATCGGCGCCGTCGCTTATGCAGACCATCGCGTCGTTTCAGTTTCGCTTGTCTACCTTTACATACTGCCCCTTGCCGTCGGGGCAGTTTTCCTGCGCCGGGAAATGAGTTACAGCCTGATCGTGATTTGCATCTTGCTCCACGATTATTACTCTCCTCGTCTGATCAACCCGGGAATTCGAATCTTCCACAATCTTTCAGCGATGCTGTGTTTCGCGTTTGTTGTTTACGTGATCCAACGATATATCGACCAGCGGGAAGCGCTCGCGAAAACCGTTCAGCAACAGCGTGACGACCTACTTCAGGAGGTGAAGCTGGCCGCGCAGGTCCAGCGGCTGTTTCTCCCAGCAGGCAAAGCAGCGATTGATGGGCTCGAGATCGCCGGGATGATGAATCCCGCTCGAAGCTTAGGTGGCGATTACTACGACTATATTCCCGTCGACGCGCACACCATCCAAATCGCGATTGCCGACGTGGCCGGCAAGGGTGTTCCAGCCGCACTTTTAATGTCCGCGACGGCGGCAGCCATGCGGCTTGAAGCGAGTCGTGATCGGAACATGCTGGAACAAGTGGAAAGACTGAATACCGAGATCGGCGCCGTGTCGGATCCCGAACGGTATGTGACGTTACTGGTCGCGGAAATCGACACGCACAAACGAATAATCCGTTACGTGAATTGTGGCCATAATCCCGCGCTTCTTTTTCGAGCAAAGACAGGTACGCTCATTCGAATGGAATCTTCCTGCCCGCCCATCGGACTATCTCCAGACGAGATTTGCGAACTGGCCTCAGCTGACCTGGCCAGCGGCGACGTGCTGGTTTTCTACACCGATGGAGTCACAGAGGCGGAGAACGACCTTGGCGAAGAATTTGGCATGGAGCGCCTTGCCACGGCAGTGCGCAGCGGCTCTTCGCTGTCCGCTGAGGAGCTCATGACTAATATCTACAACGCTGCAGCGGATTTTTGCAGCGATAACTTCAATGACGATGTAACCATTCTCGCTGTCAAATGCGATTTCGAAGCCTCCTCGACTGTGAGTTCGTAAGATATTTCGCGATGGCACCGCTGCGAGGGCCACCTGACCCCTTGCGGGGCAGATGGTTCCCGTGCACATTCGTTGTTCCTCTGTCAGGTAGCCGATTCCCATCTCGGAAGACACGCTGTCAGCGTGCTGGCAGCCGTCCAATGCGCTGGACTCTTCGGCCGTCATCATCCGCCACGTAATCTCCGACTGACTTTCTAAGCGTCTCTGTTTTCAAGCACTTCCTGAAACGCGTGCTCGTTTTTCACAGTGGCATCCCGGCTGCATCGTCTAGGGGCCGAAGCAAGAAAAAACTTCTCGACGGAAATCGCATACCGTTATTCGGCGAAGCTGGAAGGGTTAATTATGTGGATTGTCAGACTAGCACTGAAGCGGCCCTACACATTCGTGGTGATGTCGATACTCATCGTGATCTTGGGGACGCTTGCGATTTTCCGCACGCCAACGGACATTTTCCCGAACATCAACATTCCTGTGGTCAGCATCATCTGGAACTATAACGGCCTCGTGCCGGAGGACATGGCCGACCGCATCGTTAGCATCACAGAGCGGGCGCTCACCACCACTGTTGATAATATCGAGCACGTCGAATCGCAATCGCTGTATGGAATTGCCGTTGTTAAAGTGTTTCTGCAGCCAACCGCGAACATTCAACAAGGCATTGCGCAAATTACGGCGGTTTCTCAGACCCAGCTGAAGCAGTTGCCTGCGGGAACGACGCCGCCTCTCATTCTTGCCTATAGCGCATCGAGTGTGCCGGTTCTTCAGTTGGCCCTATCAGGGCAAAACCTGTCGGAGCAGCAACTCAACGACTATGGCCTAAATTTTATTCGGACGCAGCTCATCACCGTGCCTGGTGCATCGGTGCCCTATCCCTATGGGGGTAAACAGCGCCAAGTGCAGGTGGATCTGAATACCGCGGCGTTGCAGTCCAAGGGATTATCCGCGCTGGACGTGGTCAATGCGATCAGCGTTCAAAATCTAATCCTGCCCACAGGAACGTCCAAGATCGGGTCTAAGGAATACGATGTTTCCATTCTCAACGCCGCACCGCAGACCATTGCCGACCTGAACCGAATCCCGATCAAGACGATTGGCGGTACTACGATCTACATCAAAGATGTCGCCTGGGTACGCGATGGCTTTCCGCCGCAGACGAATATCGTGCGTGTCAACGGGCAGCGCTCCGTCTTGCTGACCATCCAAAAGGCGGGCAATGCATCAACTCTGAATGTGATCGACGGCATCAAGGCTCTTCTGCCTCAAATCAAGACCACGGTCCCACCGCAGCTCGATATAGCACCGCTGGCCGATCAATCCATTTTCGTTCGCGGCGCGATCAGCGGTGTCGTCCGGGAAACACTGATTGCCGCATGCCTGACTGCTTTCATGATTCTTGTTTTCCTGGGCAGTTGGCGAAGCACCGTTATCATCGCGACTTCCATCCCTCTGGCAATCCTGACCTCCATCATTGTGCTTAGCGCGATCGGAGAAACGATCAACATTATGACGCTCGGCGGACTCGCTCTGGCCGTCGGCATTCTGGTGGACGACGCGACCGTTGAGGTCGAGAACATCAATCGCAATAGGGAGGCAGAGCCCGACAAGGACATGGACACGATTGTCCTGGATAGTGCATCGCAAATTGCAACACCCGCTTTCGTGTCCACACTTTCGATCTGCATCGTTTTTGCTCCGATGTTCTTGCTGTCCGGAGTCGCGCGGTATCTCTTTGTGCCGCTCGCCGAGGCAGTCGTTTTCGCCATGCTGGCTTCTTACCTGCTTTCACGAACCATCGTCCCAACCATGGCCAAGTACTTGCTGCGGGGAGACAAACACGAGGCAGGCGCCCCAAGCCGCAATCCGCTCGTGCGACTTCAGAAGCGTTTTGAAACGGCCTTCGAGAGATTTCGCCACAGCTACCGCAGCCTGCTGGAGATTTGCCTCCGCCGCCGCCGCGCTTTCCTGATCGCGTTCTTCGCAAGCTGCATTGGCTCTCTCGCGATTCTGATTCCTTGGCTAGGGCGCGACTTCTTTCCCAGCGTTGATAGCGGCTCTTTCAAGCTGCACCTGCGTGCGCCCACCGGAATGCGCATCGAGGAAACCGCCAACCTCTGCGATCTGGTCGAACAATCGATCCGTCACCACATTCCAGCAGGCGAGGTTCAAAGCGTCATTGACAACATAGGCTTGCCCTACAGCGGCATCAATCTCTCTTATAGCAATTCGGCTCCTGTCGGCTCATCGGATGCCGACATCCTGGTGACTCTCTCCGCCAAGCACCATCCTACGGATAACTACATTCATCAGCTGCGTCTGGAACTCCCAAAGCAGTTTCCAGGCGTGAGCTTCGCATTCTTGCCTGCCGACATGACCAGCCAAATTCTTAATTTTGGCCTGCCGGCTCCCATCGATGTGCAGGTTGTGGGAAACGACCTGGAGGGAAACCAGCGCTACGCAAATGCGCTCCTCAGCAAAATGAAATACGTCACGGGAACAGCAGATTTGCGGATCCAGCAGCCCTTTGATGAGCCCTATCTCCGCATGAAGATCGAACGTACGAAAGCGGAAGAGCTGGGATTTTCGGCGCACGATATTGCTCAGAATCTTCTTGTGTCACTGAGCGGCAGCTTCCAAACTTCGCCCACGTTTTGGGTGGACCCAAAGAGTCGTGTCAGCTACTTTATCGCCACGCAGACTCCGCAATATCGCACGGACACACTGCAGGATGTTGAGAATATCCCTATCACAGGTACGAACCCAGCGGCTCCTCCTTCCCTCATGGCCAGCCTGGTGTCAACAGAACGAGGCGCGGGAATGGCAGTGGTCTCTCATTACAATGTGGCGCCGGTGATTGACATTTTTGGCGCTGTAAATGGCCGCGATCTGGGTGGCGTGGCCGGAGACGTCAACAAAATCATTGACGCCACTCGCCAACAATTGCCGCGCGGTTCTCGGGTCGTTGTCCGAGGGCAGGTTCAGACGATGCAGGCATCCTACGTCGGTCTCTTGGGCGGACTAGCGTTCTCGATTGTGCTCGTATACCTGCTGATCGTGGTGAATTTTCAGTCCTGGCTGGATCCTTTCATCATGATTTCCGCGCTGCCCGCGGCATTGGCCGGCATTGCCTGGTTCTTGTTCATAACGCACACCTCCCTCAGCGTGCCCGCACTCATGGGCGCCATCATGTGCATGGGCGTGGCCACCTCCAACAGCATCCTGGTCGTGAGCTTTGCTACGGAAAAAATGCAGGCAGGAAGCGATTCCCTTAGTGCTGCACTCGAGGCAGGCTTCACGCGCTTCCGCCCCGTGCTAATGACCGCTTTGGCCATGATCATCGGAATGGTGCCGATGGCCCTTGGACTAGGGGACGGCGGCGAACAAAACGCGCCTCTTGGCCGGGCGGTCATAGGCGGCTTGATTTTCGCTACGGCTTCGACGCTGTTCTTTGTCCCGGCATTTTTCAGTGTTCTGCAGGCTTCACGCCGGCATCCGGTACAAACAGCAAGTCAGAATTAGGCACAAAACTATCTGGAGTCTCTATGTCGCAAGAAACTGAAGAGAAAAAACAAATTGGCGGGCAAGCGCTTCCATCGAGCGATGCGGGGAGACGGGAGCGTCCGCACAGATGGTTGAGCTTGGCGATTTCGTTGATCGTTGTCGCCGGCCTATTGGTCTCCGGAATCTGGTCCCGTGTCAGGGCCCGCACGACGCTGAAGGGAGAAACGGCGCAAGTGGCCCTCACCGCGGTATCGGTTGTTTCGCCAACGCTGACGGCGCCCGCTGAGGAGATCATCCTTCCTGGAAACGTAGCACCATTCATAACCGCGCCCATTTATGCCCGCACCAACGGATATTTGAAGAAGTGGTACGTGGACATCGGAGGACGCGTCAAGCAAGGCCAACTGCTTGCAGTTATCGAAACTCCGGAAGTCGACCAACAACTCGAGCAGGCCCGCAGCAACCTGGCAACGGCGAAGGCAAATCTCGAGCTAGCTACAGTCACCAAAAGCCGATATTTGGGGCTTTTGAAAAGCAACGCTGTTTCCCAGCAGGACGTCGATAATGCCGTCGGTACCTACAATGCGAACAAAGCAATCGTCGAGGCAGACCAGGCAGCCGTAGATCAGTACACGGCCCTAGTGTCCTTTGAAAAAATTTACGCTCCATTCGACGGCATCATCACCGCGCGAAATACGGATATCGGCGATCTGATCAATTCCGGCAGCGGCGGCGGAGTGAAAACGGATCTCTTTCACATCGCGCAACCTGGAAAGCTGCGTGTTTATGTAAACGTCCCGGAGGAATACTCGCGAGGGGTCAAAGCCGGCATGACCGCGGATCTCAGTCTGGCTGAATTTCCAGGCCGCACATTTCACGGAACACTGGTCCGCACTGCAGATGCCATCACGGTGACTACTCGCACGCTGCTGGTTGAAATCGATGTAGACAATCCCACAGGCACACTCCTTACCGGCTCTTATGCGGAGGTCCACCTGGCTGTCCCAACGCAAAGCTCCACCTTGATGCTTCCCGTCAATACTCTGCTATTCCGCTCGGAGGGCTTACGCGTGGGAGTTGTGAAGGACGGAAAAGTTGCGCTGACGGCTGTGACTCTTGGACACGATTTCGGCAATCAGATCGAGATCGTCGCGGGCCTAAAGCCGGATGATCAGGTCGTGGTCAATCCGCCCGACTCCCTCATTACTGGACAGCAAGTCCAAATCGTTCAGGCAACACTGCCCGGGGATATCAAGTGAAACGCGCTCGAAAACTGCTCTGGTTCGCGCGCCCGCGCCGAACACCTTCTCTGATAGTTCTGCTCGCTATAGCTGCGTTCCAGTTGACCGGGTGCACTGTCGGACCTAAATATCAGCGCCCGGCTGCAGAGGTTCCTCCAGTTTATAAAGAGGTGGGCGATTGGAAACCTGCCCAGCCGAATGACCAGAATCTCGACGGCAAGTGGTGGGAAATTTTTCAGGACCCTCAACTCAATGCTCTGGAAGAGCAGGTGGATGTCTCCAACCAAAACTTGAAGGCCGCTGAAGCCCAATATACACAGGCCCGTGCAATTCTCCGTTATAACCGTGCCAACTACTTTCCAACTGTAACGACGGATCCCGTCGCAACCCGGACCAAAACGTCCGGCAACCGTCAGCCACACAGCGCAGCATTCAATGGCATTACCTATAACGATTTGCAAATTCCTTTCGAATTGTCTTATCAAATCGACGTTTGGGGCCGCGTACGGCGCACTGTGGAATCGTATCGCGCACAGGCGCAAGCCAGCGCAGCGGACCTGGCAGCCGTGAATCTGTCGATGCATTCCCAGTTAGCTTTGTACTACTTCCAGGCCCGCCTCCTGGATGCTGAGGAGCAGCTTCTAAATTCCACGGTAACGCAATACGAGCAAGCCTTGGCGTTAATTGAGAGCCGGTTTTCTGGAGGCATTGCTTCCGATGTGGAAGTACAGCAAGCCGAGACCCAGCTTGAGACCACTCGCGCGCAGGCGATCGAGGTCGGAGTGGCCCGTGCGCAGTATGAGCACGCAGTAGCCGTTTTGATTGGCAAGCCTCCGGCCTCTTTCAGTCTGGCTCCTCTTCCTCTGACCATGCCTCCTCCACCAATCCCCGTGGGTCTGCCTTCAGAATTGCTCGAGCGGAGACCTGACATCGGAGCCGCCGAGCGCCTGATGGCCTCTGCCAACGCGCAGATCGGCGTCGCCAAGTCTGCTTATTATCCGCTCGTCAATTTGGCAGCCATGGGTGGCTTTGAAAGTGGCTCCCCTACGACACTACTTTCCGGGCCCAGCATATTGTGGTCGGCCGGGCCATCTGCCCTTTTCACTATCTTTGACGTAGGAAGACGGCGGGCTGCCTCAGACCAAGCCATCGCTGCTTACGATCAGACCGTCGCCAATTATCGTCAAACCGTGTTGACGGGCTTCCAACAGGTCGAGGACAACGTAGCCGCATTGCGGATCCTCGAGCATGAAGCTCAGGTTCAGGACAAAGCCGTCGCGGCAGCTCAGAAATATCTGGAACTCGCCATCGTGCGTTATAAAGGCGGCGTGACGAGTTATCTCGAAGTGACTACGGCTCAGAGTGCGGCGCTCACAGATGAACTTACCGCTGTCAATATTCTCGGCCGCCGCATGGTGGACGCAGTGCTGCTTATCCAGGCTTTGGGCGGTGGATGGGACAGCTCCGCCTTGCCACAACGTCCCGAATGTTGTGGCAAGCTGACGAGCACTTCAAGGTAACGGTGCTCGTTTTCACATCGCTAGGTCCCGATTTAGTGTCCGCAAATTTATGTCCTTCCTAATATCGCGTCCGTCGGCCTGACAGCGCTTCCAAGATGCCGGACGCACACGAAGAGCCCGCTATTCAACAAAAGTGCTCATCCGATTTAAGTCACTGAAAACGTTCCCTTTCCAGAGGATCGTTTCAATGCGGTTTGGCATTGAGAATGCCTCTCTCTACGTCGAATTAAATTCCGCGACGATATGAGCTTTGAAGCGCGGATCACTAAGAAAAGGAGATTTAACTATGTACCGCAAGATGTTCACTGGAATGATTGGCTTGATACTGTTAGGGGGAACCTTCTTTGTTCCCAAGGGTCAGGCCGACGAATCAGACAAGAAAACCATTGTAACTTTCAACGAACCAATTCAGGTTCCCGGGAGATTGCTTCCCGCGGGCACCTATGTATTCAAGCTGCTGGAGTCGAACGATCCCACGCTAGTCTCAATCTTCGACGGGGATCAGACCCATTTGATCACCACCGTCCACGGTATTTCGGCAGATCGCATGGAAACCCCGGACAAGACGATTCTTCAGCTTGAAGAGCGTCCCTCCGGACAACCACAAGCGCTAAAGGCTTGGTTCTACCCGGGTGATAACACCGGCGTTGAGTTTGTTTATCCAACGCAGAAGCAGTAGTGACGCTTAGTCCCTCGTGCCTGGCGCTACCAGCGGCGCCAGGCGCTCAACGGGCTAGTCAGACTCGTCGTTATGTGCTTGCACTCAGAGTCGCAGCAGAAATGCGCTCAATTCAGTGTCGTAAAAACCCAGTGGTTCCCAACGGTTAATCATTCAAAAGGAAGTTGATATTCGACGCGGAAAGAAAGCCAGTTGCTTCAATTGGACGGTCGATTTCTAACGCACTATTTGAAGACATCTGATCACCTCCCCAACCGGACGGCATTCGGATCGCACCGTTGCAATCAAGATCGCCCAACGTAATTCTGTGACACGGTTATTAGGGCCCTACAGAATTACCTCATCCGCCGTACAGACGGGCAATCAGAGAAACAGCATTGGAAACAACGAGCGGGTGTAGTTCAGTGGCAGAACAGACGTTTCCCAAGCTCTCATTAGAAAACCCTAACACGCTGAACTGGCGGCACTTAAGTAAAACGAAGTTCTTGGTAATTGGAAAATGATGGAAAACGAACCGCGCATTAGTCTACCCGATTGAGTGTCACGCCTAAGAAACATCAGGGGACCGACTTGACGAGAAAGCCAGACCGGTTTGAAAACGAGCGTTGGTTCAAAGCCAGACTCAGGTGGATCTGGTAGAGCGCCTGCGCCCAAGACGGGAATGCGACCTCTTCGAAGTCCTTGTGGAAACAACCGTTCCGCAGACATATGAAGTGGAGTATCCGCACCAGTTAACGGGCGATGAGCACATCAGAGTGTCTCGTTTCGCACAGACACTCGACGACTCGATGCGCTAGTTTATGCAAGGACCCTGATTCGCCTGGGTCTTTGTCTTCCCTTCGAGTCAAAAATGGAAATCCGGGCTAAATCTCCGACGGAAGTCTTCTTGGTCATGCTCGCGGCCTCCGCCACGCTCTTTGCTCAAAGTGCCGGGAATTCTCTGGACAAACCTCAAAATCAAGCGCTTGTCCTGGACGCCCGGCAGATCGTGGGCCTGTCGATTACGGCTACAGAGCGCAGCTGGCAGGCGCGCGACCACTATACGTATATGGAGCGTGATGAGGATCGACGGCTGGACTCGCTCGGGCGTGTGAAATCAGAAAATGTTGACGTCACCAGGATGATTATCGTCAATGGGGCTCGCTTCGAGCAACTCATGGAACACAACGGGCAGCATCCAACGGCCAAGGAACAAAAGAAAAGCGACGAGGATCTCGACAAGCTTAAGCACGAAACGCCGGCCGAGCAGACTGCACGGCTCCGCAAGGACCAGGAAAACAGGGCTTTCCTCCGCGACATACTCGAGGCCTTCGACTTCGAGATGGTCGGAGAAGAGCTAGTCGGCGGGAGGCCGTCCTACGTGCTTCACGCCACCCCGCACGCGGGCTATCACGCGCATGGGAAGTTCGGCAAGATGTTCTCCAAGGTGGAAGGCAAGCTTTGGGTCGACAAACAGGACTTCGGATGGACAAAAGTGGACGGCGAGGTAACGCAGTCGTTCTCGATGGGCATATTCGTGGCCCGCGTGTTGCGTGGCTCACACATCCTTCTGGAGGAGACGTGTGTCGGCAACGCGGTGTGGGTGCCAAAGCGCCTCGAAATGCGAGCCAGCGCCAAGATCCTTTTCCTTAAGAGTCTGGATGTCGCCAGGATTCTGACTTACTCGGACTATCTCCCGGCGACGGATGACTCCTACTCTGTGAGCAGATAGCGGTGGCTCTTCTCGTCGCAACAAAGACAACTGTATTTTGGAGGTCGCCATGCCCATCCGCCGAAGAACCGGCTTGATCGTGGTTGGAACCGGCGCATTACTCTTAATCGCGCTTGTTTTCCTTGGACCCGCGCTTATGAGAGTGGATCGCTACCGGCCCCGAGTGACCTCCTATCTCCAAGAGAAAACGGGCAAGCAAGTGGAAATCGGGCGACTGGCATTCACCTTGTTTCCGGTAACGATTCACATTGATCATTTCGGCCTGAAGAACCCTCCCATATTTCCGCGCGGTTATGTCGTCCAGGTGGCGAGGATCGATGCTGAATTAAGCGTTGGAGCGCTCCTCCACCGACAGGTGGTGATCAAGTCGCTGGTACTTGAGGACCCGGTCCTGAATATGACTTCGGATCCCGACGGACCGTGGAACTTCGAGAATCCACATGCAAAGGCTTCACCGAACACATTTCCACTCGGAGTGATTTCGAGTGTGCAAATCAAAGGGGGGCAACTGGTAGCGTCGACGCTACTGCCTTCCGACGCAGCGGGTCCCATCTTCTTCGAAGCACACGACATTTCTTGCGACCTGAAACATGTCAACCTAGTCGAAATCATCAATCCTTCTTCTTCCTCAATGGATGGCCAGGGCAGCCTGAAGGCGGGTCTTTTGCGCTTCGGCTGGATCGAGGTAAGAAATCTGAAATCCAAATTCCGATTGGAGGCAAGGCACATTTTTTTTAAGGATGTCAAAGCGGACGTCTATGACGGAAGTGCCGTGGGTGACCTCACCTTCGACTTGTCGGGGAAAAATGTAAAGTTTATGACCAGCGCGCGATTGAGCGGAATCAATGTGGCCCAGCTTCTGGCGGCCTTCCCAAACGGCGGTGGAAAGATGACTGGGAAGATGGAAGGAGACGTAAAGTTAGCGGGAGATATCGAGCACACTCTCCGCCCACTGGCGGGCATGCACGGAGCCGGGCACGTGACGGTGCGCAATGGACAGCTGCCGAGTCTTAAGCTCAACGCAAATTTGATGAAGCTGGCGCACTTCAATGATCTTGGCCCGGCCAAGAATGACCCTTCCGCGTTTAACTTGATGACCACCGACCTGGAATTGGAAAACCAGCGGATTTCGAGCAGGGTAATAGACCTTGACGGCTATGGAGTTGATGTGGATGGCTCGGGCAGTGTCAGCGTGTCTGGAAGTGACGAACTGGACTATCGCGGGTTGGCGGAGATTACCACCAAGGAGAGCTTTTTCACCAACACGGTGGCCCGGATGTCCGGAGCCGCACTAAAAGACGGCAAGCTGCAGTTTCCCTTTCGAATCGGTGGAACGATAGACAAGCCTGTATTTTCCAAGGGCAAGGGTGATAAGGACGTAGACGCTGTACAAAAGCCTCGGTAGATGACCAGCCGTCTGATTAGAAGGCGTGGCATATTCCGGGAATTGCATTTCTCCAGGAATGACGATGTGATCGATCGGCTTTGAGCAGGTCAGACTCCCAGTTTTCTCAAATCCAACGACATGGACAGGCCAAAGAAGGTAAAAAGCGGACTCTTGCTCGTCGGCGGACTTCTGATCGCCTCCACGGCCCTTCTCGTCTTCGGGTGGCTGGCGGAAGAGATGCTTGAGGGGGACACCCAACAGTTCGATACATTCGTGCGAAACGCCGTGCACAAACTCGCCACACCCGGCCTTACCCGGTTGATGCAGGTATTTTCATTTTTTGGGTCAGTCGCGGCGGTGACTGCCCTGTGCTTAGCGGCGATTTGCATGTCTCTTTATTATCGGTGCATCCGAACGGCTGCAATGCTGGCGATCACGATGCTGGGCGTAGCCGCGCTCGATGTGGCATTGAAACTTGCTTTCCACCGCCCGCGGCCTATTGCCTTTTTTGGCGCAACGCCAAGCACATACAGTTTCCCGAGCGGCCACGCGCTCGGTTCACTCTGTTTTTATGGAATGCTCGCTGCGATTCTCGCCACACGTGCGCGTGGGAGGGGCGCGAAATTCTGCGTCTGGATGGCCGCTGTGTTCCTGGTCGGAACGATCGGATTTTCGCGCATTTATCTGGGTGTGCATTACCCAAGCGACGTCATCGCAGGATATTGTGCGGCCACTGTATGGGTCGGAGCAGTAGGTTTCCTCGACAGGACGCTTAGGGCCAGCGAGAACAAAAAGCTGGAGGGCCGGCAAGAACACGCAAGCGAATAAGAGCCGTGAGATAAAGACGCGTCAAGTCACCCTGGTTTTCAATCATTCGGCTGTCATATTTCAGGGCAAGCAATGTGACGAATCGAATGAGAGACGACTGTGAGCACTATTGCGCGAATCAGCGAAACCCACAAGGCCATAAGGATTCAGGTCCGTCACAATAGCCGCGACGAACGTGTTGAAAAGCCAGTCCCGACGACCGCACCAGCAATTCCCAGCACCATATCGACGAGAATTCCGTCTCCCGCTTAGTTGGCGAACTTGCTGCCGATGGAAAGCCCCAGCAAACCCATCACGATCCAGGCCTGCTGTGATATTTCTCAGCTTCCATAAGGTACAGGTTCCCGGAGACGAACTGCGTGAAGTCGCATCGTCCCCATGATTTCACTGGGAACGTTATTGGAGGGTGCGCATTCGAGAATGCGTGATGACGGTCATTTTTTGCAAGTGTCGCTGGCCATCTTCAAGTACGTGACAGTCATGTGACCATGCTCAGTGGAGTCCTTATCCACGCCGTGCTCTTTTGCCTCGGCCTTCGCGTCTTCCTTCATGCCGTGCATTTTGGCATTGGAGACCACGCCGGTAATCGTAACTGTATGGCCGACATGATTGACGAGCTTGAGGGTGTCGCTCTTGATCTCCCAAGTGCCGCCTTTCGCCGTAGTAAGCTGGAACTCATTGGCATCGTCGCCTTTTTGAAGGCAGCCCGTGAGCGTCCGTGTTTTCTTATGGGTGGTTTTTGTCGTGTCCTGTGCAGCGGCCTGTCCGGCTGTAGCCACAAACATGAACAGCGCCAGAAATGCCATCGTGATCTTCACTTTCATCCTTTACCTCCGAAGATTCGAATTGAGAACTGGAAGAGTAGGCCAGCAACTCGGGAGTCGACTGGGCTCTCCCAAGGACTACTAGGCTCGTCTGCCCAGTTGCTGTCCAGCTCCCAGCCAGGAGCTATGCTAACGGCGACGAAAACGAGGGTCTGTGCAATTGTGAACACCTTCTTGCGCCGGGCACTGTCGCTTCTGCAGATACGACTGGGGCAGCGGCAGCTGCTCGAGCTACACCTGAACTCTGCAATTCACAGACTCAGCCGGGGAGATGATTCCTCATGGGTAGGGCTGCTGTCTGTACTATTTCCAGACACTCTGGTTGGTTCGTGAATCGCGAAAGAGCAAGAGACCGGCCAACTGGAGCTAGCGGCTAGTTGAAGGAGCAGGCGATCGTTTCACTCGTTCGTGTAAGTGATTCGGCCACGCCCATCTCTGCGTTGGTAAACGACAGGCTGAAAGATGGGTGGCAGCTCGCAAGGTCCTGTTGCCGGGCCTGTGACTGGGGCGCCGCAGGATCTCATTTGACTGTCTGCGGGTTCTCCGGCATCCGGCGAGTTGAAAAACCGCATCGCCTCTTTTACCGTAGGTTCGCCAGTCAGATACGCCTGAATGTTTTTTTCCATGTCCGCCGGAAAAGATGGAGCAGGGCCAACAAGGTTTGCTTTGTAGGTATTCAGCATGACCTCTTTGAATATCGGAAGCGCGGCTCTTCCGCCGGTTTCCATTCCGCCGAGGGAGCGGTTGTCATCGAACCCGATACGCACCGCCACCGTAATTCCATCGGGGCCGTAAGTGGACCCCAGAAAAAGGGCGTCCCTATAGTTGTTTGTTGTGCCTGTCTTACCCATCACCGGGATTGGAAAGGTGCGCGCGTCGAGCGCGTGCGCTGTCCCAGAGGGAATGCGCACGACGCCCCGCAATCCTTCCTGGATCATGGATAGCTCCAATCCGTTCTCGCTGATCGAACAGCAGGTCAAGGGATGGCTGTAAATCACAGCTCCCCCATTGTGTTCGATTCTTGCAATCACGTAAGGCTCGGCATAAATACCGCTGGCCATCATGCGATAAGCGTTTGCAAGTTCCAGCAAAGTAACTTCGGAGGCGCCGAGGGCGGTAGTTTGGTAACGATGCAAAGCGGTGCGGATGCCAACGTCCCGGGCGGTGTTCAAGACCGAATCGATTCCGATTTGTTGAATAATCCAAATGGCGACCGCGTTTCTCGACTCTGCCAACGCCTGCCGGGCTGGGATAATGCCTTTAAATATGTTATCGAAATTGGAGATCCACTTCGGAGGGCGGTCTGCCGACGTGGGCACTGAGATGGGCTTGTCGGGTACGGGAGTATCGAGGTCCAGAGCGCCTTGACGAAATGCCGCTAAATAGACAATCGGCTTCATGGCCGAGCCGGGCTGGCGGACGGACTGAGTCACTCGGTTATAGTCGCTGTACGTAGTGTTGTGACCCTTATATCTGCGTCGCCCACCCGCCTCGGCGAGGATGGCGGAGTCACTGTTCCGCAGCACAACCACGGAGCCTTGAATCAGCCCGGAATTCCGAGGATGACGACCTTCATAGAGTTTCAAGCCGTTTTCGAGGGCTGCATTGGTGAATCGCTGAATGCGATCGTCGATCGTTGAATAAATCTGGATGCGGCCCTCCAGCAGTTGATGAATTCCGATATCGGAAGCAAGGTTGGCGTCGAGTCCTTTAAGCTCATTAAGGACATTTTCCACTGCTGCGGGAGCTTCGATGGGACCATGGACATGAGCTGCCAGACGAATTGGAGCCTGCTGGCTGGTCTCCGCTGCCCGCGCGGAAAGAAAATGATTCTTAACCATTAGGGCTAAGATCTGATTTCGCCTGCGAAGCGGTTTTTGATTGTCGGCCGATGTGGGGGCATATTCGCCAGGCGACTTGGTGATGCCTGCCAGGAGTGCCGCTTTGTCGGCGTCGGCTGAAGTGAGTGAAGCTACGGGTACGCCAAAATAATACTTTGAGGCCGCTGCGAAGCCATAGCGACCATTTCCCAGGTAGATGAAGCTGGCATAACGGGCGAGTAGTTCTTCCTTGGCCCTGCGCTTGGATCCATAGCGCTTCTGCATCTCTCCCTCAATCCACAACGAGAGACGCATTTCTTCTACTTTCAGCAAGACTTTGTTGGCGCCCGGCACACCGATAGCGAAGGCGAGAAGGTGCGAGAAAAGAGCCTCGTGTTGAAGTGTATTGCTGGATTTCGTCCTGATAAGGTTTTGGAGAAAGTAACCGCGCACAAGCTGCTGGGTAATTGTCGAGCCGCCTTGGGGAAACGCCGCTGCGCGCTCCCCGGCGTTCTCGCCATTTGGTCCTCCGCGGCGGGAGAGCAAGGCACGAAAGTTTGTCTTGCCGAGCAATCGCGGGAAGACCGAATAGTCCACGCCGGCATGTGAGAAAAAGTTCTCATCTTCGGCCGAAAGGATGGCCTGACGCAGGACATCGGGAATATCCTTATAGTGGATGATTTCCCGGCGTTCCCTGGCTAATTCGATGAGCTCGTGCCCATTGGTATCGTAGATGTGACCCGTAGTGGGAGGCTCAAAGCGAAGGAAGGCATCCAAATCGGGCAAATCTTTCCGGTTGTAGCTGATGTAAATCATTCCGCAAAGGATAGCCACGACTGGGACGGCGGCCAGCAGAGAAGCACTGCGAAGCAAGCGACTCGTCTTGTAAACCCTCCACAAGCCGGAAAATAGTCTGTGAAAGGTCCAAGGGAACCGTAGAAAAAGTAACTGAGCTTTAAGCATGTGAACTACTTCCAGCACGGCTGCGGGGTGTCCTCCCTCTTGATCCCGTACTTCGTGCGCCTTTCGGTACCATCTCCTCTGAAGCCACAAGCCTCGCATATCGAGAGTTTGCATTCTGTCCGATATAGGTCACATATCAAATGGCCATCGATTTGAGTGGGGGGCGGTACGCATGGGCGGAGTTCGGACTTTGCTACCTCCTGTGCCAGGAAGGAAAACCGGGCGAGGTGGAGGAAATCATCCGCAGGGGATTGGAAGTGGAGGACGCCGCACCCGACGGTCACGTGGCGCTGGGAAACGCACCCATGCAACTCAATAGGCCAGACGATGCAGGAAGGAGCGCGCAAGAGGCGCTTCTCCGCAACCCCAACTTCGCGGACGCCTATCTTGTGCTATCGAATGTGGCCGCCCGAAAAGGCGACTATCGCGCGCAGGTACAGGACCTGGATGTTTATTTGAAATGACGGCCGAACGGACCTGTGACGGAGCGCGTTCGCCAAGTACGTGAGGCGGCTCTGAAAATCCTGGCCAAGTCCCATGCGCAAGATTGACTTTCTCCATGGAAGAACGCCTCTTTCCCGGGGGATGCCCGCAGGACTCTAGCGGCGAGAATGACAACCCCTGCCTAGTCCCTGCTTACAATACGCTTCGAAAATATGCCGGCCGATCAGAAAGCCAATCAAGCTTCCCACCGGACTGGGCATATCGAGATGGACGCCATCCTGTTCATTCGAGCACGCTACCAACTAACCGCTTCATGCGCGGCCAAGGATGGGTCGGGCGCCTGGTGCGCGAGTCCCTGCCAAAGTGAAAACTCAAGCTGAGGCCAGTGAAGTGGACCGAAAGCGGGCCGCCCAGATAGCTTTGTCGCGGCGTACGAAAGCCCACGACGCCACCATAGCCCGAAGGTCCCAGTTGGATGTTCTCCATGCGGAAGGTGCTCTGAAAGGCGTCCAATTGGAACCTTCCACTCCAAAATTGGACGAGCGGCAAGCTGGAAAACGTGAACGTCAAACTCTTTACTTTTACCATCTGCGAAAGGTGCAGCAGTCCGTCGTAGCGCTCGTAGTCTCCCGCGAACGGGAAGCTGAAATAAGCAGCGGATTTTCCGAGGTCCTGGGATCGCAGGAAGGAAGGCTCCGGTAGGGGAATGGATACCGGTTGGAGTCTGGTCATGACGGGCGCAATATGTTCTTGCGCTAGAACGGTCTGTGGCGCGAGAGTTTGTCCTACCATCGGCACGTAGCTACCCAGAAACATTCCAAGCAACAAAATGAAGCGCCTGTGCACCAAATGATTTTTCTCTTATCCAGATTCTTGCTATTTCACCAATGGAGCGAAGGAACGCATTCCACGCCCTCAGGGTCCCTACGCTATCGCCTGAATATTGGAGGTGGATCATCCCTGAGGGAAGCCAGATAGCGGTAACCAGGGAAGGGTACTAGGCCGGGATTCACTGGTCTGTCCTAATACGCACACATCAATCGCGCAGTACACCAATGCCCAAGACCGCGAGGAACAACGGGCCGACGGACAACCTGCGGCCTGTTTATTTCGAGGGTGTGCAAAGTTAGATAGATGGAGGTTTGGATGACTGTTAGCATTCGCGCCGGTTTGAAAGCTCGAAGTCGACTCGACGGTGAAATTTCCGCGCCGTCAGCGACGATGAAAACAAATTCAGCCAAGGAGCTTCGATATGAAGAGAATTGTATTGGTCATTTACATGTTAAGTATGGGCAACCTGGCCTGGGCGCAGGCGCCCTCACTGGGCACGGCGGCAAACTTCGCCGTTCTGGGTGGCACGGCTGTAACCTGTACTTCCAGCGTTGTCACAGGAGACGTAGGCATCTCCCCCGGCAGCGCCGTTACAAATACCGGTTGCACGATTTCGGGTACAGTTCACGTGAACGACCTGGCTGCTACGAACGCTCGCACGGACTTCCTCACCGCGTACAACGCGATCGGTCTCATGCCATGTACCCAGACCATCTCCACTGCTGCCTTCACAGGCAATGTGCCGGCGCTTGGGCCGCTCGCGCCGGGTGTCTACTGTTTCCCCGCGGGGGTGACATTCACGAACACAACATTGACGCTTGACGGGTCCACGAACCCGAACGGGATCTGGATTTTCAAAGTTGGGGCAGCCCTCACCGGCACAGGGTTCCAGGTGGTCATGTCCAACGGCGCGCAGCCATGCAACGTATTTTGGTCGGTCGGCGCCGCCGCAACATTGACGACTTCGACGCCGCCACCGCTGTTCCAAGGAAACCTTCTCGCGGGCAACACTACTGGTGGGAGCATCACCATTACCGGCGGAGCCTTGGTCGGGCGTGCCTTGGCGAGCGTCGCCGTGACGATGACTACCACCAACGTCAACGGTGTCTGCGCACTAGTAGACCAGGCAAAGGCAAGCTGCAAGAATGACGACGATAACCGTGACAAGGACAAAGATAAAGATAAGGACAAAGACAAACGCCATCGTGACAAAGACAAAGACAAAGACAAGGACAAGGACAAAGACGAGGACCATCACGACTGACGACCATGGGGGCTGAAACTAACCTGAAGGAAGGCGCGGAGGCGCGGCGGTTTCGCGCCTCCGCATATTTAGTGACTTGGTGCGAGAGGGAACGGAGGATTACTGCCAAGAGCAACCTTCCCCCCAGCATCCAGCATTCGCACGGTTCGGACGGGGGCGCGAGACCCGACAATGCTCTACCCGCAAAGTCAGCGACGATGAAAAGGAATCCAGCCAAGGAGCTTAATATGAAAAACCTTTTGGTGGTTATTTGCATGTTGAGCATAGGCAGCCTGGCTTGGGCGCAGTCGGCACCGCCACTTGCTTCTGCGCAGAGCTTCGCGGTCCTGGGGGCCTCAACGGTGACCAATACGGGTCCGACGATCATCACCGGAGATTTGGGTGTGAGCCCAGGCACGGGGGTCACCGGCTTTCCTCCCGGGAGCGTGATCGGAGGAACAGTCCACGCGGGCGATGCCACCGCAACCGCGGCTCAGGCCGCAGCGCACACGGCATACGCCAACCTGGTCGCGCAACCTTGCGGAACCAACCTGACGGGGAAGACTCTAGGTACCAGCCCCGGGGCGGTCACACTCTCGCCGGGGGTCTACTGCTTTAATTCTTCGGCACAGTTGACCGGGACGCTCACGCTCAGCGGCAATGGCATCTATGTTTTCAAGATAGGGAGCACACTTACGACAGCGAGCAACTCTTCTGTCGTCCTGGCCAACGGAGCGACGGCTGGAAGGGTGTTCTGGCAGGTCAGCAGCTCTGCAACTCTTGGCACGAACACCGCTTTTGAAGGCAGCATTCTCGCGAATATCGGCGACACTATCACTACCGGCGCCAGCGTTGCCGGTCGAGTCTTTGCGCTGACGGGTGCCGTGACGCTGAGCGAGAACCGAATACGCGCCGCATCAAAATAAGCAAGTGGGAATCCTTAGAAGTGGGATTTGCAGAGAGTGACCAGACCGGCCGTGAAACACGAATAATTACAGCAGTGTACTGAATCGAACATCAATTTGAGAGTGATCTCTGCATACTCCTGGCAGGCAAAAGAACCCGAGATGGGGCTCTTGAGCCTGGAGGAAAACGAAATGCAAAGTGGATATAGATATCTGTTCAGTTTTTTTGTACTTACCGCCGCACTGGCAGCGCCGTCGACAATGAATGCTGCGGCGAAGCCGCAGGACAACGGGCGTCAGGAAGAACACCGTCGTGACGACAATGACCGTAATCGGTTCTATGACCGTAATCACAAGGACTATCACAATTGGGACGCCAACGAAGACCGATCCTTCCGTGTGTACCTCGGCGAAAGGCATAGGGAGTATCACCCCTTTGTGGAAATGAGGGCGAAAGAACAAAGTGCGTACTGGAAGTGGCGTCACCGTCATCCGGACCACGATCAGTACAGACGCTAGTTCGGAGGTTGCCCAGGCGCAAGAAAGCCGCATTCATCGGCTGAGGGAGCGGCACGAAAAGACCGCTCCCACAGCGCGGCAGCGAGATGCGCGTGCTGGAATGCCCAGTGTCCAGGAACCGGTCTTCCCCGTCCGTAGTAAATCAACAAACGTGAGTTTTCAGCCGCGCAATTCAGGACATGCGGCTTGCGTTATTCGTGCAGCACGACGCTCAAGAGGGAAGTATTAATCTGCAGACCGCCGTTGTACTTGATAAAACCAAGCTTTCGGAATTTGTTCATGAAGAAATTGACGCGCGAGCGCGTTGTGCCGATCATCTCTCCCAGTGTTTCTTGCGAGAGATTAGGGATTACTGCGTGGGGCTTGTCTTCTTTACCGTAACGGGCAAGCAATAGAAGAGTGCGGGCGAGGCGCTTTTCGCTCGAGTTGAATAGCTGATCGACCAGGTCCTCCTCGATTCGAATGTTCCGCGCCAACATGAAACTGATGAACCGGTCAGAAAGGTCGTGCTGCTCGTGAAGCACCCTAAACATTTCACTCTTCTGAATGAGCAGCACAGTGCTCGGCGTAATCGCGCTAGCGGTCCCCATTCGAACGGGCTGACCTGCCAGGCAGCCTTCACCGAAGAAGTCGCCCGGGCCCAGAATAGCGACGACCGCCTCTTTGCCAGTTTCGTTAACGACGGTGAGCTTCACGCCGCCTTCTTGTACGTACATTACGTTATTAGCGGAATCACCTTGAGAGTAAATGACTTCGGCTCTTTTAAACTGTTTAACTTTTCTCGCCACGCCGGCTGAATCGAGGAAAGCTTGGGCATTAAATGCGCCCTTTTTCCCGGAAATACCATTTGGTTTTTTCTTGCTGGGACTCATAACTCCTTCCATAATACGACTGTTTAAAGCAGAAACCTAGCAAAGCCATGCAACTCAAGGCAAGACTTTTTGCGTAGCGGCAATGTCCTCTAGTTGAGCGTAGCTACTTTTTCGAAAGCTCGCCCTCGAAATAACCTTCAACCTCCTCACGGCTAAGCGGGTTTGTTACCTTGCTCAATACAATCGAGTAAACGACCTTGTTGCTTTCAACCTGCGCGGTGATAAACGCCTGGGTCTCTTGAAGTTCCTGGTTGGTGAATTTCACCCTTCTGCCGTCTGCAAGCGTTTTAATCCACTCTTCCCACACGGCTTTTCTCCTCAGACGGGTTTAGCACTCTCGTTGTAGCCAGCCACACTTCTCCCGCCCGAGATTTTGAGCTGAGATGCCTGGCAGAGAGATCTATTATTCGATTTGTCCGGTCGAGAAAAACAGAAACGTGGGGGGCTATAAGGGCAGCTGCTATCAAACAAAGCTGAACATGTTCGTTTCATTTCTGGAATTCCTAATTCGCTATTTTTTCTTCCCTCGCCCTCCTAGCCTGGCCCGGCCCTTGACGGCATGGCGGATTATATCATCCTCGGTATTCAGGCCCAAGGTCCGCACCAAATTAGCTAGATCGGATTGGACCGTGCGGAGACTAATCTTCAGTCGGGCACCAATATCGCTGCTGCTTGCGCCTTCGAAGACTAATCGCAATACGTTTTGCTCGCGGGTTGTCAGTTTTTCAGAAAGTTTCAGCAAAGTGGCACGAAATTTTTGCAGATATCCGCGAGTGAAAACCTCGGAAAGTAGCGGACTGAAGTAGCGCCGGCCGGCAACCACATCGCGTATGGCTTGGAAGAGGTCGGCTCCAGCGGACTCTTTGACGACGTAACCAGCCGCACCGCTTCCCAGCGCATCCAATAAATATGCCTCGTCCCCATACATAGTGAGGATAATCACGCGAGTGTCCAATTTCAGGCGCGCGAGCCTGCGGGTGGTTTCCAGACCGTCCAGGCCAGGCATCATCAGATCGGCGATTAGCACCTTGGGCTTGCGACGCTTGACCAGTTCGAGGGCTTCGATTCCATCAGCCGCTTCGCCCACAACGACAAATTCCGGATCTGATTCCAGCAAGAGCCGCAGCCCTTGCCTTACGACAACATGGTCATCAGCCAGCGCGACAGTCACCATGACGCTTTTCAAAAACCCCAAGACTTCTTTTTTTGAGAGACACGCAACAAAAGACTGCGGCCCGTCGGAGCGGGGTTCGCGTTTGGACCGAGTCCATCAAAATGTGGCCCCTGAATTCCAGAATATCACGAAGTTTTATTGGAAAACCGACGACTTTCCCGTAGAGATGGACTGCCATTCCTTGCTACCGGGAGCCGGGACCAAGTCCTTGACCGCGCAGTAACTTAGCTTGAGTAAAAAAAACTGTCGTTTGTGGTCCAGTGTTCACTTTTGAATAGACATTGGGCCAACCACGCTTGAACTTGGCTAAGCCCTAATACAATTGAGTTTTTCTTTTTGCCTGGGATAGGATTACGGGAAAGAGGCATACCAAGTGCTTACCACTGGTGCTGGCTGGCACTGCCAGTCAAAAGATTAATCTGGAATAAAGGATGGTCCGCGGTGGCCACAACAAAACGAAGAGCACAAGCGAGAGACGCGGGAGGGCCGCAGAAAAGAAGGAAAGAGCTTCCGAAGGTGTCGACCGGCATTGCCGGGTTGGATTTGGTGTTAGGCGGCGGCCTGCCCGCTGGACGCGTGACCCTTCTCGGCGGTGGTCCCGGGAGCGGCAAGAGCATGATGGGATTGCAATGCCTGATACACGGCGCCAGTGCGGGCCAGCCGGGTATTCTGGTTATGTTCGAGGAACGCGCCGCAGCCGTGCGTCAAAACGCTTGGAGTTGGGGATGGGACCTGGCTCGGCTAGAGAAGAAAAACAAGCTCTACCTGATGGATGCGCGTCTGGATCCTGAAGTGGTGATCTCGGGCGAGTTTTCCATCAAGGGTCTGCTGGCGATCCTGGATCAGCGGATCAAGGCCATGCGCGCCAAGCTGGTCTTAATCGATGCGGCGGACGCACTCTTGCATTTGTACAATAGCCCCCTCCGCGAGCGTCGCGAATTATATTCATTGCACGAATGGCTGCTGAACCGGGGATTGACCGCGATCATGACGGTCAAAACTGTCCCGCAGGAGGAAGCTCCCTCCCGGTATGCATTTCTGGACTTCATGGCGGATTGCGTGATTCACGTGGACCAGCGCGTCACTGCCCAGATCACCACGCGCCGCTTGAGAGTGATCAAGTATCGTGGTTCGGGATATGGCCGCAATGAATATCCCTTCATCATCGATGAGAGCGGCATCAACATTATTCCCATTACTAGCAACGTTTTGCAGCACCGTCCCCCCGGTCCCAAAGTGTCCAGCGGCCGGGCATGGCTCGATGACGTGCTCGGCGGCGGCTACAAGAGCGGGACCAGCATCCTGCTCGCGGGGACTGCCGGCGCGGGAAAGACCACACTGGCCTGCGCCTTCGCCTGCGCCGCTGGCCTGCGCGGCGAGCGAGTGCTTTACCTCAATTTTGAGGAGTCGTCGGAATCCATGGTCAGCAACATGCTTAGCCCGGGTCTTGCCCTGCAGCCGCTGATCAAGACGGGGACGTTGGTGGTCAGGTCCTACTTGCCGGAAGCGATGGGTGTGGAGGAGCATTTGTTTCATGCCCTGAAAGACCTGGATGAGATTCAACCCCAGCACCTGATCGTGGATGCGATCTCGGCGTGCAAGCGGATGGGCTCGGACCAGGCTGCCTTTGATTACCTGATGCGGATTCTGAACGTCTGTAAAGAGCGCGGCATCACCTGTATCTATATTAACCAGACTGCAGGTTTGGATATCGTCGAAGAGATCAGCGGGATCGGCGTTTCGTCCATCATTGATACCATCATCATTCTGCGCCATCTTCCCATCGATGGCGCTGTAGTGCGCCAGTTGATCGTCATGAAGTCAAGAGGGTCGAAGCATTCTGAACAATTCCATGAATTCCGCATCACCGATCGAGGTATGGATCTGGTGAAGGCTTAGCGTAGTTATGCGGTGAGCAGCTCGGCGTATCCGACAGGGGTACGGAAGAAATGGAGCCCGATGATGAAAGCTCGCAAGCGCGAGAAGCGGAGAACCGCAAAGCCCGTGCGCGAGACCTATTTCTTCCGGCTGTTCGTGGCTGGTAATGAATCAAACTCCTCGCAAGCCAGACGGAATCTGGCGCGGATCTGCGAGGAACACATTAAGGGACATCACAAAATCGACGTCGTGGACGTACTGAAAGACGTCTCTAATGCTCACAAAAATAACGTGCTCGTAACACCCACGCTGATCCTGATCAAGCCCGTTCCGAAGGTCACTGTGTTGGGCAACCTCAATGATACTAAGCAAGTCCTTGCCGCGCTCAGACTGAACGGTGACGAGCGATGAATAACCAGAAACCGCCATACCACGAACTGGAGACCAAGATGAAAGAGGCCGAGGAACTCATTCACGCCCTGAGGACCCAACAGGTGGACGCGATTGTCGGTGAGCGCCACGTCATGCTGGTTCGTTTGAAGCAGGCGGAAGAGAACCTCAAGAGTTCGCGGAATCAATTGCGCGCTCTCGCGTCCTACTTGCTGTCGGCGCGCGAGAATGAAAGGGCGGTGATCGCTCGTGAGCTTCACGATGAGTTTGGCCAGGGGCTTACCAGCTTGCAGTTAGGATTATCCTGGATATCCCGCAAGTTGACTCCAGGGCAAAAGCCGTTGCAGGAGAAAATCAAGTCGCTATCAGCCGCCACGACGAACTTGATGCGGTCGGTGAAGAACATCGCGAGTGAATTGCGACCCGGCGTTTTGGATGAGTTGGGCCTGGTCAAGACCTTGAAGTCGGAGGCGAGAGAATTCGAGGGGCACACTGGAATACATTGCAGGTTTAAGACGAATACGGCAAAAGCCAAGTTCGACCGTTCGGCGGCTGTCGCTATTTTCAGGATCGTCCAGGCAGCTCTTACAAATGTTGCCCGGCATGCTCAGGCTTCGCGGGCCCGCATTGCTTTGATGAAGAGAAAAAACGGCCTGATTTTAACCGTGGCGGACAACGGGAAGGGCATCAGCAGGAAACTGATCCATGGGCATGATTCGCTTGGCGTTACCGGCATGCGCGAGCGCGCCCTTGCGCTTGGGGGTACGTTTACCCTCGGAGCGTTACGAAGCAAGGGGACAATCTTGACGGTACAGATTCCGCTGTCCCGAGTCATCACCGGGGTATCCCGCTAATTCCTGGCACAACACTCCGCAGTCTGATTCGAGATAAGGCTAAAGAAATCCGCCCCGCTCAAACGAGTAGGCCCGAGATTTGTGTGTTTGAGGGAATCCCCGCGACATCGAGCAAAAGAAAGTATGGATTCTCGCGGTCCGTTCGCCCGTTTCATAGCGGCCAAAAATTGCTCGAATAAACTGCAAAACTGTATACAAGAGGACAGACACTCGTGTTAGGGAAGTCTAGCATTCAGTTCGCAAGCTTACGCGGTTGGATCCGCCATACCCATCCGAGCCCAATCTATCGGAAGCGCAGGGGCAGATGAATTCTCTTTCTCGGTTCTTATGGAGTCTATTCCTTCCTCGATTGCCGAGGTTGGGGCCCGAGGACATAGCCGGTACCGCGGAGTATTGCAATCGCCTGGCTAGGCTCGATGAGGCGAGTATGAATCCTCCACGCGAGTGGAGAGGGCGCATTTCGATGCAACTTGCGCTGCATATACAGCGGTTCGAGACCGCGGAGAAGGTATCTCAAGAGATTCTGCGTCACGCCGCGCAGCAACAGTCTTGCGGAGCGACTGCTGGTCACTGAGAGGGGATTCTCTCCCAGAGAGAAGGACTGTTGTGTTGGCTAGTCCATCTTACTTAGCAAAATGTTTTCGCCCCCGGCCAGTGGTGTGGACATCAACACGTGACTCGCATGGCTCGTCCGGATACGTGGTCCAGCCCTTTATTGACTTAAAGTGGTCCATCGCGTTCATCGCACCAGGCAGAGCATGGAGCCATTCGAACGGCTTGGGTAGAAGTGTCTCGGAGCAAAAATAGAAAGGAAAAAAAGTATGCCTCTCATTCAAATTCTTTTGACCCTGATCGTAGTGGGCGTCCTTCTTTGGCTTGTGAATCGTTTCATTCCCATGGCAGGCAGCATCAAGTCAATCTTGAACGCCGTCGTTGTCATTGGCGTGGTGTTGTGGCTCTTGGACGTATTTGGACTCTTTCATTCGCTGTCGCGAATACGCGTTGGGTGATAGACGGACAGACATGGGCACGAGAAGAAAAGTGGCGATTGGCCGCGTCCGGTAGGTGGCGGTCAGTTCTAGCCAGAGGGAGATAGAAATGGACAAGAAAAATCTAAAAGGCAGGAGAATCGCTCGGCGCGGGCCTATAGGCCAAAGTGTGCAACAGGTGGTGGCACTGGCAGCCGCATTGTCTCTTCTTCTGGCTCCGGTAGCCTTGGCCGACAGTCGCACGCAGCTGAAGCCTGGCTGGAACATGTTTTCACCCCAGCAGGACGCCGAGGTGGGCCAGCAAGTGTCCACCGACGCCGAGCGGCAATTGAACATGATGAATGATTCGCGAGTGGACAACTATCTGAACAACCTGGGCCACCGCCTTTCGGCACATGCGCCCGGCTACCAGTTTCAATACGAGTATAAGGGCGTGAATGACAAAGCGATCAACGCGTTCGCATTGCCAGGCGGGCACATCTATATCAATCGCGGAACGATTGAAGCCGCTGACAATGAAGCTCAGCTAGCAGCCGTGATGGCGCATGAAACCTCCCACGTGGCCTTGCGCCACGGCACAAACCAGGCCAGCAAAGCCTCTGCCGCGCAGTTGCCGCTGGGTATCTTGGGCGCGCTGCTGGGCAGCAATTCCACGGGTGCGGCCCTGGCACAGCTCGGCACGGGCTTCACTTTGAATTCCCTCCTGCTGAAGTATTCGCGCACCGATGAAAGTCAGGCCGACATCATGGGTACGCAAATCCTGTACGATTCCGGCTACGATCCGCGCGGCATGGGTCAATTTCTCGAGAAGATCCAGGCATTGGATCAGGGCAATCATCGTGTTGCGTTCTTCAGCGACCACCCAAGCCCGGACGGCCGCGTGGCCCGCGTAGGCGAGGAAGTGGACAAGCTCGGCGGAGCGCAGAGCGGGTCCAAGACGAATTCCAGAGAGTTCGACGATATCAAACGCTACATTCAGTCCATGCCCGTGTCATCTTCTCAAGCCCGGCAGTTGCAAGGCACCAACAATCGCGGGCAGCGCGGCACACCTAGATTACAGATACTGACTGCGAGCTATGGCTCCCAAAATAGATTCACCGATGTCCGTCAGCTGCTACAGTCTCGCGTGCAAAACGATCGGTTGGACTTGCAGGTGACCAACGCGTCGATGGGCGGCGACCCCTCCAGAGGCGCGTCGAAGACTCTTCGAATCAACTATGACTGGGGCGGCACAGGCTACGAGGTGGCGGCACGGGAGAATCAGCGGGTTTCCATTCCCACCCAACAACAGCAGAGTGATACGGGCGCACGGAACGGCACGCAGGCCGACTGGCCGTCAGACCGTTTTAAGACGTTTCAGAACTCCATTTTGCACATCGACTACCCCGATAACTGGCAGCCTTACGGGCAGGGCGACGCCGCATCCATCGCGCCTCAGGGGGGGCTCCTGAACGACGGCAACGGCAATCAGGCCTTGGCTTACGGCGTCATAGTAAACATCTACCAACCGCACATCGACGGCTACGGACAGCAGTTGCAGGGTCGCGACTACGGGCAGGGATCCGGACAGAACCCCTCGCAGGGCTCTGTGACGGCTCTAGAACAAGCCACGGATCAACTCGTCGCCGAGTTCCGCCAGTCGAATCGGAACATGCGCGTGATCCGCTACCACGAGGGCATCCGCGTCGACGGCGAAAACGCCCTTTCTACCTACCTCTCGAACGATTCGCCCATCACGGGCGGGAGTCGCGAGACGGATTGGCTGATCACGCTTCCGCGGCCGGACGGCCTGGTGTTCATCGTGTTCACTGCGCCGGAGCGCGAATTCCATAGCTACGAGAGCACATTTCAACAGATGCTACGTTCGGTGCGAATCGCCCGGTAAGCTCGGTGCCGAAAAGGAAAAGAGTTCGGTTCTACGACTTGAAGGAAAATGAAAAGGAGAATGACCATGAAAAGATTCTTTGCGTTGAGTGCGTTTGTCCTGTTTTTGTTGATGCTGCCGGGCACAGCCGTGAGCGACACTCTGGTTTTGCGAGACGGCACCCGCATTTCCGGGGTTTTGGTGAGCAGAACGTCCGGGACGGTTAGGTTCAAGAACTCACGTGGTGTAGTGCATCGCTATAAGGCTTCGCAGGTGCAGAACGTCGAACTCACATCGGCGCACCAGGCCAGCTATAACCCTTCGAGAAACTATGGCTCTTCGAACAACGATCACCAGCCGGAATTACTGCCCGCCGGAACCCAGCTTGTGATCCTCACCAATGAAGCAATCGATTCGAAGACCGCCTCCTCAAATCAACTCTTTTCCGGACAGGTGGACCAGGACGTAATAGACAGTTCTAACGAGCTCATCGTCCCCAGGGGTTCCCCTGCTCAACTTATCATTCGAAGCGTATCTACAGGTGGTGTTACGGGCAGCTCCGAGATCACACTGGACATTCAGTCGATCACCGTCAACGGGCGGCGCTATAACGTCACCACCACAGACCTGAAGCAAAAAGGCAGGAGTGGACTTGGCGCCAACACGCGCACGGCTGAGATGGTCGGGGGCGGAGCGGTCATAGGCACAATCATTGGAGCGATCGTCGGACACGGAAAGGGCGCAGCCATCGGAGCTGCCGCCGGCGCCGCCGGCGGTGCGGGAGCCCAGGTGCTCACCAAGGGCAAGCAAGTAATCATTCCCGCGGAAACGACCCTCAAGTTCAGTCTGGATCAATCCGTTACTCTCGCACCCGAACGCTAGGATGCATACGCGAAAGTAGCACAAGCCGTTCATGAAATCTTTCGGCTGGTGGTTTCGAGTTTAGGCCTTATCCCAAAGGAGAAGATTCAAGGTAACACTTTGGGCCGAATGAACGGCAGAAGGAAGGTTTGTGGGCTCGTACCAGAATCAAGAATCGAGCACAAGGTCCGCCCTGACATGCGAAGTGTGGAGGGCGTATGAGCCCACTTTACAGGAGACAAAATAGTGAAATCATTTCGAGTCATTGGTAGGTCAGCTGTGTTTCTACTTCTCGGATGGACTGTTCCGGCTGACTCACGGCAGGAGCAACAGCAGGACAAACCTGCTGAAAAGCAACAACAGCCGGCCCAGCCTGCAAGACAAAACCAGCCACAAGCCAAGGGGCAGCAAGGTCAGCAGCGCCAGCAACAACAGCAGCAAGCCAGAGGGCGACAGGATCAGCAAACGCAGCAACAGCGTCAGCAGCAGGACAACTCCGCAAGACAACAACAGCAGCAAGCCAGAGGGCGACAGGATCAGCAAACGCAGCAACAGCGTCAGCAGCAGGACAACTCCGCAAGACAACAACAGCAGCAAGCCAGGGGGCGGCAGGATCAGCAAAGGCAACAACTGCGTCAGCAACATGACAACAGGGCTGCACAACAGCGGAGCCCCGCTCAGGTACACCAACAACAGGTCGCTTGGCAGGGTGATCGTGCGCATAGCTGGCAGTCTGAGCACCGCACCTGGCAGCAACGTGGCGGTTACGACGGCTATCGGGTTCCGGATTACCGGTTTCGTGGCTTCTACGGACAGGATCACGGGTTCCGCATCTACAGTCTTCCCGTGAGGTATGTTGGCGGGCATCGCCGCTTCCAGTACGGCGGCTATTGGTTCGGTCTGGTTGATCCGTGGCCGGAGTATTGGTCAAACGATTGGTACGACAGCGATGACGTGTATGTGGACTACTACGGTGATGGATATTATCTGTACAACCGCAGATATCCCGGCGATCGCATTGCCATCAGCTTTTACCTGAACTAGGCGCCTATCGGGCAGGAGGATCGAAGACGACACTTGCTAAGTGAGACGAGGACTCCTGCTGGGACCGGGCACCTGAACATCAACAGGTGACCCAGTGACTCAACAAAGGGGAAATGCAATGCTCGGAACAGTATTAGTCGTGATTTTGATCCTGGCGCTCTTGGGGGCCTGGCCGCGGTGGCCGCACAGCCGCAACTGGGGGTACGTCCCGTCTGGTGGAGTAGGTCTGACCCTCGTGATCGTAGTCATTCTTGTGCTTCTCGGACAACTTTAGAATTTCCGGTCGCGCTTGAACGAGCACGAAGGAATCTGTTGTGTCACGCTCTGCTTTTTTCCTTTCGAAGCGGGCCGCTAGTGATGGATGGGAGGTCAGTGATGGACGAATCTAAACGACACGTGGTCAGGTTCCTGGAGAAAGAGATCAAGACGTACATGGCCTTATCTCTGTTCTTGTCGAAGAAGGGAATCAACGCCCATGTGCGCGTGGGAGAGAAAAAAGTCCTGATCAGTCCAGCCTTCTACAAAGACAGAATGAAGGAAGCGAAAAAACTTGTTTATGAACTCCGAAAACCGAATTAGGACGCAACAACCCCAAGGTGCTGCATCCCGTGGCCGAGGGCGGCGAGGTATCCGCGCGATGGCGGGGTTACTCGTCATGCTCTTGTGCGGCAGCGTCTCGTTGGCTTACTCCGTGCTCACGCACGAGGAAGTAGTGGACCTGGTGTGGACGAATGAGCTGTGTCCTCTTCTGCTGCAGCGATTTCCCGCACTTACGGAAGACCAACTCAAGCAAGCTCATGGTTACGCGTACGGTGGGGCGGTTATCCAGGACCTCGGCTACTATCCGTTTGGCAGCGTGGAATTCAGCAATCTGGTGCACTATGTCCGCAGCGGAGACTTTGTTCGAGAGTTGTTGGCCCAGAGTCAGGATGCGAATGAATACGCATTCGCTTTGGGAGCCCTCGCGCACTATGCATCGGATATCGCGGGGCACCCGGCTATCAACCAGGCTGTTTCAATTCAATATCCCAAGCTGCGGGCCAAGTTCGGTAACTCCGTCAGGTATGCAGAGGACCATACCGCGCATCTGAAGACGGAGTTCGGATTCGATATGGTACAAGTGGCGAAGAATCGTTATGCATCGGAGCAGTATCACGATTTCATCGGATTCCAGGTGTCCAAGCCGCTGCTGGAACGGACTTTCCCGATCGTTTACGGAGTGGAGTTGAAAGATGTGCTGAGCCATGAGGATCTCGCCGTGGGTTCTTATCGCTTTGCGGTCAGCCGGATGATCCCGCAAATGACTCAGATTGCACTGCGGACGCATAAGAAAGACATGATGAAGGAAAACCCCAGCTTTGCAAAAAAGAAGTTCCTTTACCGTCTGTCGCGCTCCGATTATGAAAAGCAGTGGGGAAAGGACTACACGAAACCTGACTTCGGCACTCGCGTGTGGTCGGTCTTGTTGCGATACATGCCGAAAATTGGACCGTTCAAGGCGCTGGCGTTTAACAACCCCACGTCTCAGACCGAGGAAATGTATTTCAAGAGCATCAATACGACTGTCGACCAATACCGCATTTATCTTCAGCAAGTTCGCGCCGGCTCGTTAGAACTTGAAAACTGCGATTTTGACACTGGAAAAACAACTAAGGCTGCCGAATACTCACTGACAGACGAGACCTACGCAAAGTTGCTGGGCCAACTGGCGGGGCGGAAGTTCGATCTGACCTCAGCTAGCTTGCGCGACAACATCTTGGATTTCTATGCAGACCTTTCTCTTCCGCTTGAAACCAAGAAGGACGCCACTCGTTGGCAAGGCGTCCTGGCGTCCCTGGACCAATTGAGGCTGGTTAGCCCGACGCCGGTTCTCGCTGCTAGCCCCGCAAAGTGAGGATGTTCGATGATTCTCCTCCGGTTGCACATCGGGTTGGGCGAGAACACACGCAGCAGGCCCAGCTACGAATTCCAAACTAAATGCAAATGTGTGCGTAAGTAGACAGACTCTGCCCGTGGCTATATCTAAGATGGGGGTGTGGGAAAAAACAAAAAAGACCTTCGCGCAGACCCATTACCGCACATCAGATCGTCTCGGCTTCGTCCTACACAAGCAGACAGCAGAAATTAGCAAATCGTTTCAGGAGGAAATTCGGATGAAAAATATGAAAGCAGTATTTTGTTTGCTAGCAATCACCCTGTTCGGCGCTGCAATGCTACCTAGCGCTAGAGCGGATACATGGAACAAGAAAACCGTCGTCACCTTCAGCCAGGCTGTGGAAGTCCCCGGGAAGATTCTTCCTGCCGGAACGTACACATTTCAGTTGTTGGATTCACCTTCCGACCGCCACATCGTTCAGATCTTCAACGCAGATGGGAGCCACATTATTGCTACCATTCTGGCCATCAATAACTATCGTTTGCAATCAACGGGCGACACAGTCATGAAGTTCAGCGAACGCCCAGGTGATTCTCCGGACGCGCTGCGCGCCTGGTTCTATCCTGGCGACAACTTCGGGCAGGAATTCGTTTATCCCAAGGTACGAGCGATTCAACTGGCACAAGTGGCGAAAGTCCCAGTTCCAGCGGTCGCTGCCGACGATCTCGACGACAACGTGATGAGGACGATTCCGATCGTTGCCGTCACGCCGGACCAGAAAGAAGTGGAAGTAACCAAGGTCATACAGACCACTCCACCCGTTGCCGCGGCCAAGGAAACCGAAGAACTGCCGCATACAGGGAGCTCGATGCCGTTACTTGCATTGCTTGGTGGATTGTCCATCAGCGTTGCTCTCGGCCTGAAGCTCTACCTCAAGCTCGCTTCGTAAGCGAGCGTAACTCCCCGCGCCGCGGACGTGATTTCCAGGTCACGTCCTGCGCCGCGAGAAAGCCTTCAATGAGTTTTGTTCTAATGTTCCGCGAGCGTGAGCTGGGCATAGGGCAGTTCTTCCTTGCTCCCTTATTGTTTATCCTCAACCTATTCGGCTTCTCTTCTTCCTGTGCAATGGAGACTTCGCTGGCTGACGTGGAAGGGCAGGCCAAAATCGTAGTGTCCACGAACCTCGTGCTGCTGCCCGTGAATGTGACTGACAGGCGCGGATCATTTGTCGCGGGTCTAAAGCTGCAGGATTTCCATGTTTACGAAGACCGCCAACTGCAGGAACTCACGGTATTCGAAGAGGGAGACACTCCTGTAACCGTGGGGCTGGTGGTCGACCACAGCCGAAGTATGGGTCCCAAGCTTCGGAACGTCCTTGCCGCTGTCTACTCCTTTGCCCATTCGAGCAATCCACAAGATGAAATGTTCGTTGTGGATTTCAATGATGACGTTTTGATCGAACTCATGAAGGGGAAGGCATTTTCGAATGATGTGAAAGATCTTGAGGAAGCACTCGCAGCCGTAACGGCACGCGGGCGAACAGCGCTTTACGATGCCGTAAGCGAGGGGCTACATCATTTGGAATACGGCCATTTGGAGAAGAAAGCGCTCATCATTATCAGCGACGGCGGAGACAACGCCAGCCATCTGAAGTATTCACAAGTGTTGGCGCAGGCGCTGCATTCGCAGACCATGATTTACGCTATCGGTCTGGTCGGGGCAGATGACAAAGAAGAAAATCCGGGGCTCCTGCGGCGGCTTTGCAAAGATACCGGGGGCATCGCCTACTTCCCGCGCGAAGGGGAAAGTATCGCGAAGATATCGGCAGAAATCGCCCGCGACCTCCGTGAGCAGTACACGCTTGGCTATGTGCCGCAAAATCTGCAGCGCGGAGATGCGTTTCGAAAAATCGAAGTGAAAGTCGCCGCGCCGGACCATGGCGGACTGCGCGTGCGAACCCGGCCAGGCTATTCATACGCGGTAGAAAAGCCGCCTACAAGCCAGTTGGGAGCGGTGAGGAGATGAATTCGTTCTCGCACCCAACGAAGTTGGTCACGCGATCGCAGGCCTCTTTTCTGCGAGTGATTTGCTACTTATTTTTCGCGTTCGGCATTCTATCTCTTGGTTACGCAGGGTTCGTCTTTGCGGATTCACACCGTTATCAGGCTTTGGAGAAGAAGAAGTTCGAGCAACATGGCCGGCTCTCGGAGCCGCATCTCTTCATAGAAGGCGAAGTCATCGGAGAAATTCAAGTGCCACGGCTTGGGCTGAGCGCCGTGGTCGTACAAGGTGACTCCACCGTGAATTTGCGGCATGCTGTGGGTCACATGGCGAAATCGGCTTTGCCGGGCGAATGGGGCAATGTCGCTTTGGCAGGGCACCGGGACACCTTTTTTCGTCCGCTCCGTAACATTCAAGTAGGGGACGAAATTCGGTTCAAAACTCCACAGCATAGTTTTAGGTACGTCGTGCAGACTATTGAAATCGTCGCTCCTGCCGACATTCAAGTATTGGGTGCATCAAGCGGTCACGATCTGACGTTTGTTACGTGCTTCCCGTTCTACTTTGTTGGTCCGGCGCCCAAGCGCTTCATCGTTCATGCCCGGGAAGTCGAGCGGATGCCGCAGGAAGAGCTGGCGGGACAATAAGGTCCATGTGGAAGCGATCAAGCACTGTGGTCTTATCAACTCCAAAGAGACGCTAGACGAGTAGATATTCGAAAAGTGTGCGTAAGTAGACAGACACAAGGTTACAAGCGGTCTAGTATGGAGCAGCTGGATAAAAAGAATGCGATGTCCAGGTGCGGCACAAGCGCTGTAACCGGGGATTTCTTGTGAGATTGGAACAACGATGCTTTGGACGATTCTTGTCATCTTGTTTGTCCTCTGGCTCCTGGGCGTGGTCACTTCCTACACGCTAGGAGGGTTGATCCATGTGCTCTTGCTAGTGGCTCTGGCGATCTTCGTGATCAACATGATTCAAGGACGGAGACGCTCGGCTTAGCCCCTGCGCAATCGATATGAAACCGATTATCTGGGTTGGAATTCTCTTAATTGTTCTAGGCGGCCTGGCACTGGCGTATCAGGGATTCACTTACACCCATCAAGAAAAGGTTCTGGACATCGGGCCGATCCACGCCACCAGGGAAGATCAAGAACACATTTCCATCCCGCCGGTACTCGGCGGTGTGGCGCTGGTCGGGGGAATTGTATTGATCGTTCTCGGCGGCAAAAAAAGTTCCTAGTTCGAGACTACGAAAGTGTCCCGCCTGAGAGTCGGGCAACGCATAGCCCTCTCGTGACGCAAGCGTGTTGAAAGTCCTTCAGCCAAGAATTAATTACGAAGCAAATTGACAACAGAAGACGTCTTGACCTTGGAGGTCAGCAATGAAGAAATTCATGGTAACAGCAGCATGTCTTTCGCTGGTAGCAGGTGCAGTGTACGCCTCGAAATTGAACAAGGAGCAAAAACGTCTGGAAGAGTGTGGCGTTGTGATGCAGGAAGTCCTCAACATCCCAGACAACATTCCGCATGAGCTTCTGGAAAAAGCCGAGTGCGTCATTGTCATTCCGTCTGTTCGAAAGCTTGCATTTGGTGTGGGAGCAAGCTACGGGCGCGGCGCAATGGTTTGCCGGACCGGCCAGAAGTTCCGTGGACCTTGGGGAGCCCCGGCCATGTACGCCCTCGAAGGTGGCAGTGTCGGCTTCCAGATCGGTGGAGAAGCAACCGACTTAATCCTTCTGGTCATGAATGACCGAGGCATGGAGTCGATTCTCAGCAGTAAGGTTAAGTTGGGCGCGGACGCTTCCGTTGCCGGAGGACCCAAAGGTCGTGACGCTTCCGCAGATACCGACGCTTGGATGCGCGCTGAGATCCTCAGTTACTCGCGTTCCCGCGGTGTGTTTGCCGGTATTTCACTGGAAGGCTCTACGCTTCGTCCCGACGACGAGGCAATCGAACAGGTGTATGGCCGCGCCATCAAGGCAAAGGACATCGTGAGGAGTGAACATACGGGCGTTCCCGAGACAGGCCGTCATCTCGTCAACGCTTTGCAGAAGAGTGCACCCCGCAACGAATCGGAGCGCGCTTCGAATCAGTAGTTGCTGCACGTTAGCTTGACGGGAATTTTCCCAGCCCGGCGGAGCTGGCGACTTTAGAAAAGTGGTACAGCCCTCTGCTGTACCTTCGACAGGGGCCATACGCAAAGGTTGCAGTAAGCGAAGCGACCTTTGCCGTGTGGCCTCTTTTTTCTTGGCCAACAGGGGGCAAGTCGCCGGTCCGGTTGAATACCGATGGCGGAGCGTTCCGAACAAGAATGTTTCTGCAGTTCTACCAAGGGACTATTTGTGACGCCGGTCACCGCTGTGTTCCGAGTGGCCGTTGGCATCGAGCCAGGTCAAGAGGGACCGGATGCTGCCGTGCGCCAGAGCAATACTGGAATCGGCAGCTCCGTAATAGAGATTGACCGTGTCGCCGTCGGCGGCCACGGTGTAGCCGCACGGAAAGACAACATCCTGGACGTCGCCATGACGTTCATACTCCGCCTCAGGTGCAAACATCCAGGAATCCCCGCGGACCAGGCATTTTTCCGGCTGCTGTAGATCGAAGAGAGCCAGACCCAACCGGTAGATGGAACTCGAAGGTGTCCTTCGCACACCGTGATAAATCATCAGCCACCCTCTTGAAGTTTCAATCGGGGGAGGAGACATGCCAATCTTGTTGGCATCCCACCAGGCGCCCCGGCGGGCTTCCAGCATGAGCTTGTGACTCCCCCAGTGACGCAGATCGGGAGAGTATGAGATCCAGACGTGAGCTCCGAGTGGTGTCATGGGCCGATGAATCAAGGCCCAGAATCCATTGATCCTTCGAGGCAGTAGCGCCGCGTCCTTGTCGTCCGGCACCATGACGACACCGAATCTTTCGAAGCTCCGAAAATCCTCGGTGAGCGCCAAAGATACTCCAGGACCACCGCGAGAATAGGAAGTGTAAGCCACCGCAAATTTCTTGAGTTCCGGCACGTAGGTAATGCGTGGATCTTCAATACCCCACACTTCCTCGGGGAACAGCTCGGGGTTTGGCAGAAGTGTCGGTTCACGATCGATTTGCCAGTCATCCACACCGTTCGCGGAACGGGCGGCGCAAAGATGCGAGAGGCCGCGGCGATCCTCCACACGGCAAAGCAGCAGAGTTGAGCCATCCTCTAGCAGGGTTGCACCGGCGTTGAAAACGCTGTTGATGGAGTACGGCCAATCTTTTCCAGACAGGATGGGATTACCGTGATGGCGCTGAAATAGAGTCTCGTATTTTGACATCGTTGGTTTCATGGGCAGAATTGCAACACTCATTGAAGAAACTCCTCAAGATTCTGCTAAGGCCAAGAAGGCAACCGCCTTGTTTGTCAGAGCTTGTTCTCCGTGCCGTCCGCTTCTTCCAACTTGCGCATTTCCAGGAGCGCCATCAGAAAGGACAAGGTGGATTCCGCTCCCTGATTTTCATTCGCGCGGTCGGGGTGCAAACCGTCTCGACAACCGCCCGTAGTGGGATCGTACAGCGCGATCTGAAGATCGTTGTCTCCCAAGAACCAATTGAACGCAGACCAAGCTTCCTTGCGCCAGCGGCCCTTTCCAGTCGCGCGATATGCCTGCAAGCAGGCGGAGACGACCGCGCAGGCCTCGACGGGTTGCTGATCGAAACGGGCCTTCTCAGTAGTCTTGGAATAGAAGCCGTGCGAGCCGATAGGCACGAAATGGCCCTTTATTTCGCATCGCTGCAACCCGACCAGCCAATCCAATGCTTCAAGACCGGCAGTAACCATTTCTTGGTTGCCGGCGCGCACACCAGCTCGCACCAGAGCCTGAGGCAAACGGGCATTTGAATAGGCGAGCCCACTCTCAAACCACTTCCAATCATCGGTGCGGTTCGCGCCGTAGGAATTCAACAATCGATTTGCCAAAGCGTCGGAGGCACTGAGGGAGGCGCGGTCTCCAGGAAAGGAGTCCAGGTATTCGAGGACGCCGAGCAACGCAAAAGCGCATGCGCGTGGACTCTTGAATTCCAGAGCTGCGGGCACAGCAAGTTCAAACATGCGCCCCGCGGCTCCCCGCAATCCCGCGTCTTTGGATCTGCCGAGAACAGTCCCCAATCCCCAAAGGGCTCGCCCGTGAGAGTCTTCGGAACCCTCTGGCTCCTGCCAGTGGCGTTCGTAACTCAGACAGTTTCTGAACCGTTTCGTGGCGGGGTCAAAAGCAAGCCAGAGGAATGCCAAATAGCGGGAGGCCAAAAGGGCGGAGTCTTTTGGCGCGCCCGCTCCGAAAGCGTCAAGAAGAATCGCGACGATCAACGCGCGGGCGTTGTCGTCCGTCGAGTAGCCCTCGGGATAATTTGGAACCACGAAAACGGCGTGCTCGATCAATCCCGTAGGATCGGTCATGCGAAGCAGGTGATCGAGTTTTATGGCGGGAAGGCGATCGAGATCCTTTTCGGTGTTCTGGGCCGAGAAAGTGGCGCGCGGACTTCGCAAACGCTCGTTGTAGATGCGTTCAAAGCTCTTCATATACTTCTGGGCCACGCGATTCCAGACCATGTCTCTGGCGTAAAGGTAGGCCCGCTTGCGCATCGCGTGCCGAGCAGTGCCGTTGTCCAGAAGCTCAACCGTTTTTGTGGCGAGCGCTTCCGGATCATCAAAAGGGACAAGCGTGCCGCGCTCCTGATCCAAGAGTTCAATCGCATGCAGGTATGGCGTCGAAATAATAGCTTTGCCGGCGCTCAAAGCATAGGCAAGCGTGCCGGAAACGACCTGAGCCTTGTGCTTGTAGGGGGTGATGTATATGTCGGCGGCGCCAATCAATTCCATCATTTCTTGAGGGTTGACGAAGCGATTGCGAAAGATGACGCTGGCTTCAACACCCAGCTCCTTGGCCAGGTTCTGTAAGTAATCGCGGTATTTGTCACCCTCCCGACGCAAGATGTGCGGGTGAGTGACACCCGAAACCATGTATACAACATTGCTGTGCCGCGAGAGGACTTTGGGAAGTGCTTTGATGACGTTTTCAATGCCCTTGTTCGGAGAGAGCAGGCCAAACGTGAGTAAGACCTCTTTTCCTTCCGTGCCGAACGCATCCTTGTAGAAACTGGGATCCGTGAAAGGCAAATCGGGTATTCCATGAGGAATTAGATCAATTTTTTCAGCCGGAACGTGGAAAACTTCCTGGAGGATTTCGACGGACTGCTGGCTCATGACGATCAGGCGATCGGAGAGAGTCGCGATTTCCTCCATGACCGCGCGTTGGTCGAGAGTCGGCTCTCGAAGCGCGGTGTGTAAGGTGGTAACAAAAGGCATCCGCAGGCGGCGCAGGAGCTCCAGAATATGCCCGCCGGCGCGGCCACCAAAGATGCCGTATTCGTGCTGGAGGCAGACCAGGTCGACATTGCTAAAATTGAGAAAATCCGCGGCTTGCCGGTAGGAGGCGAGGTTGTCCTCGGAGAGTTCAAATCGCACTCTGGCGGGATAGTCGTAACCTTCTTCGGAATCGTTGACCGGCAGCGCCAGCAGTTCCGTAGCGCCGTATTCTGCATGCAAGGCATCGCACAGGTCGGTGGTGAACGTCGCGATTCCACAGCGTCTCGGAAGGTAATTTCCTACGATGGCGATTCGATTGGGGAGCGCCGCGTGTGGGGGTACCGGTGTCAGGATGATGGGCTTTTCTTGCAATGCGAGAGACTGAACTTCGATCAATGCTACGGATTCTATGAGCGGCTCTATTTTCGGCAGTGACATTCGATTCCCTGTGAATCCATAAAGTGCGGGAGATTCACCGCATAACTACCGAAGAACCATTTGCATTGGATGTGCTGTGACCGCCGCGCTTTTCTGCCGAATCCTCAAGTGCATCCCGATGAGCCGCAACCATCTGGGCGGGTTACTCGTGTAAGACGACCGTCAATAGCGACTTATTGACTTTGATTTTTCCGTTGTACTCGATGAAACCCAGTTTTCGGAATTTGTTCATGAAGAAATTCACGCGCGATCGTGTAGTTCCGATCATGCTCGCCAGAGTCTCTTGGGAAACCTTCGGCAGTATGCGCACCGGCTGATCTTGCTTTCCATAGCGCGCGAGAAGCAGGAGTGTGCGCGCCAGGCGCTTTTCGCTGGAGTTGAAGAGTTGATCGATCAGGTCCTCTTCCACCCGGATGTTATGCGAAAGCATATACCTGATGAAATGATCCGATAACTCATGCTCTACATGGAGTACACGCAGTAATTCGTTTTTCTCCATAACCAGAAGTGTGGTTGGCGTAATCGCTCTAGCCGTTCCCATCCGAACCGTTTGGCCGGCCATGCAGCCCTCGCCAAAAAAGTCAGTCGGGCCGAACATCGCTACTACTGCTTCCTTTCCAGATGCATTCACCACGGAGAATTTCACGCCGCCCTTCTGCACATACATAACAGTATCTGCGGCCTCACCCTGAGAATAAACCGATTCGCCCCTTCGAAATTCCGCAACTTTTCTCGCTACCCCTGCGGTATCCAGGAAGACTTGGGGGTCGAATGCGGAGCCAGTTCCATTCTTCCTTAATTTTTTTTGCTTCATATTCAAGCCAAAGTGCCATCCCTACATGCTTACTCCTCGCCCGGTTCCACCTTAACAAGAAGAGCTCCCGTGGAACTGTACAAAAGTGAACACTCCAGTAATTTCGATGGTTTTTGCCGAGGCTGTTCAATGTTGCACAGACGACGAGTTTCCAACTCCCTAATATTCCCGATATCGCGGCTCGACATGGATCGCCTTGCAACTGGGTGAAGAGGAGAAGCTAATGCGCAAATTGAAGGTCAGCAAAATTTGGATCCCGGCGTTCCTATTGGCCGTCGTGATGGCCGCGTGCGGCGACCCGGACAAGAATGCGAATGCCGCAAATCCGGGCGATCCACTTACCCCACCTACGGTCACCTTCGTAACTCCGCCGGACGGCAATGTAGGCGTTTGTCCCAACGCCAACCCCACGCTTATCACCGCAGTATTCAGCAAGGCAATGAACCCTGCGACCATCAACACCTCTACCTTTACGTTGAGCGGGCCAGGCGGGACGAGCGTGGCTGGTACAGTCAGCTACGTTGTTTCGACTAATACTGCCACCTTCACTCCCTCGGCCGCCCTTTCCCCGAGTACGACTTTTACCGCTACCATCACCACCGGAGCGACGGACACGTTCGGCAACACGTTGGCGGCCAATTTTGTGTGGAAATTCACGACGTCCGCCGTGTGTGTGCCAGTTCCTCCACCAGGGCAGGGATCGGCCTGCGGATTTGGAATTCTGGGTGCCACCCCCGTCGTCAGCAGTACAGGCCCGACCGCAATTACGGGGGGAGACGTAGGGATATGGCCGGCAGCTTCGATCACGGGATTTCCGCCAGCGACAACAACCGGGGCGTTTCACAGAGGCGATGCGGTTGCCCAGCAGGCCCAGAGCGACTTGACCGTGGCGTATAACAACGCCGCAGGAGCACCAGGAGGGGCCGCCCTAACTGCGGATATAGGAGGGCAAACCCTCCCCGCGGGCGTCTATAAGGCAACAACCACGCTGGGAATTACCGGGGATCTCACTCTCACTGGCAATGCGAATGCCATCTGGATCTTCCAGGTCGGGACGGCACTCACCACGGCCGCCGGGACCACAGGCGGCGTTCCTAACAGCCGAGTTATCCTGATCGGTGGCGCCCAAGCTAAGAACGTGACCTGGCAAATCGGCAGTTCAGCGACTTTGGGAACCTTCTCATTATTCCAAGGCAACATTTTGGCCCAGGCATCCATCACGCTTGGCACCAGCGCGACGCTAAATGGCAGAGCGCTGGCCCGGACGGGCGCAGTCACTTTGGACAGCAATCCGGTGAATGTGCCTCCCTGTCCATGAGGCATTCGGTAGTAAGACCAGCTTGAGGCTGGCCCACTACCGGTCAGGCTGAAAGAGCACGATTTCAGGTTATTGAAGTTCGGAGGAATATTCGCATGTCATCTCAATTAAAGAGCCACATCGGACGGGTTTTAGCGATGCTGCCGGCAGTGATTGCTGCCCTGTGCATGTTTGCCGCCCACGCCGCAGCTCAGGACAAGCCTGCCCCCAAGTGGGAGCTCTACGGCGGATACTCCTTCTTTCATCCCGGCGGGGATGTGCACGGCGAGCTTCCGGGAGCAATCGCCTCGTTGAGTAGTCGGTTGGAATCGAATCCGCGCGGCGCCGGCGCCAGCATTACCTATGATTTCAATCGATGGTTTGGATTGACCCTTGATACCAGCACACATTGGGGAAGCGGTGAAGCCGGGCTCCCGAATAGAATTGACGACGCCGCTTTCTCCAACCTTTCGTTCGGTCCCAAGGTGACGCTCCGCCACGAACATGTTTCACCATTTTTTGAGGTATTGGTGGGCGACCATCGGCTGATGCCGGATGCCTTCCATGATGTGGACAAATTAGGGTTGATGGTCGGCGGCGGTCTGGATGTCAACTTGTCCAGGCACGTAGCTCTACGGCTGATCAGGGCCGACTGGGTAGTGTCGAATTACCAGTATGGCGATCAGGCTGTGACGTCGCTCACGAAAATTCGGGGGCTAAGAGCACAGGCTGGCCTCGTTTTTATGTTCGGCGGCGGAGAGACTCCAACTCCGCCCAGCGCCGCTTGCTCCATGCAGCCGACGGAAGTTTTTGCCGGCGAGCCAGTCACAGCGACCGCAAGTGGAGCTAATTTCAGTTCCAAGCGCGCAGTCACCTACAGCTGGAACGGGACGGGAGTGAAAGTTTCGGGGAGTGAGGCTTCCACCCAGATTGACACGACAGGCCTGGAGCCGCGCGCTTATGAAGTTACGGCCAATTTGAGCGATGGCCGAAGGAATGGAACAGCATCGTGCAGTGCCCGCTTCACCGTGAAGACGCCGCGTCCACCGGAGATATCATGCTCCGCGGAGCCGGAGAGGGTTCGGGCAGGCGGAAACTCCACGATCACTTCGCGCGCCAGCAGCCCCGATGGGCGCAGGCTGACTTACAGCTACACCACAAGCTCCGGAGAGGTTTCCGGCAACGGCGACACCGCCACGTTGACTACACGGGGCGCCCAGCCGGGCCGCATTACGGTCACTTGCAATGCAAACGATGACCGCAATCCGCCCCTCACAGCCTCTTCCACTACTGCGGTGTACGTGGAAGCTCCACCGCCACCACCGCCTCCTGCCCCGGCTCCTGAGATCAAGCAACTGGAAGCCAGGTTGGCGCTACATAGTATTTATTTCCAGACTGCTCGGCCGACCGCCGAGAATCCAACCGGCGGCCTGCTCGACAGCCAAGCGGACATACTGGAAACCCTGGCCAAGGACTACACGAATTATCTGAAATACAAGCCCGAAGCCCACTTGATTCTCGGTGGCCATGCGGACCCACGAGGGTCGGAGGAGTACAACAAGGCCCTTACGGAGCGGCGGGTAGAGCGCACCAAAAAGTTCCTGGTGGAACACGGCGTCCCTGCAGACCACCTCGATACGCGCTCTTTCGGCAAAGATGACAATCTGAGTGCGGAACAGGTTAAGGAACAGATCGCGCAGAATCCCGACTTGAGTCCGGATGATCGAAAACAGATGCTGAGCCGCCTGCAGCTACTGGTGTTGGCCAACAACCGACGTGTCGACGTGTCGTTGCCCAGTACAGGGCAACAGTCCACTCACCGGTACCCGTTTAACGCCAAGGATTACCTGGCACTGATTAACCCCAAGGGTGGAGAAAAAAAGCCACCAGTCAAGAAAGCGCCCAGGAGATAACCGCCCCCGTAGGCGGCAATTGGCAGGGTACTAGCCTTCGCGAAGCCCGTAAGAGGGGGCATTGGCGCGCCCCCCCGGCTCCTCTCTTGAATAAGATCTCTTCTGTCCAAATCATGCTTGGCATCTAACGCCCAATTTTCGTCGCACGAACCCACCTAGGAACTCTCTAATACGTGCCCTCCTCACTCCTCCGTGGTGCCAGGCCCCAAAGTCCGTCTCCGCCGGCGTAATCGGTGTGCCTGCTGTCGCATCCCCTCGGGACAGTTGCCCTAAGGAATGGGATGCAAACCCAACACTTTCAGATCAAGGGATCGCGGGCGCAATACTCCTGACCTTAATAGTGTCACTGGGCCTAAAGGAAGACTCTTTGCAGGTCTGTCCGTTACAGCACAGCTTTTTGTCTTCATGGCTCGTACCATGTAGCGATAGACGGCGAGAAAGATCGACATTAGCCGCGATGCAAGTCTGGGCCGGATGATATCCCTCTTCTCGCCGCTCTCCTCATCTGAACCCTGGAAGGCAGGCATCCGTCGCAAGCTAAATTAGGATAGAGGGCACGTGCTTCAACTTCGAGAAAGTCATCGAGTGTCACAGTTGTTTGGGTTGATTCTGGGACTTTGTCTGTATTCCTACCGTGTCCAGGAACTTTTGGTCTGCTGGCTATTCTTTACTATTTTGTTCGTCGTATTGGCGCTGCTTGTCCTGGGCGCCGTACTCGCCTGGTACGCAGGGAAATGGGCCACTGATTGGGCGGGCACCACCGTGCCACTCACTCCCGTGCCCGTGCTTGGCTCTGCCGGAGTTCACCCGGAAACAACCTCGGGCGCAAGACATCTTAAATGACCTTTCAAAGGTTCTTACGCATAGGCGTGTCGCATAAGTCGAGCGCAGGTCGTAGATCCGAAAGAAGGGAACTCCAGCTCGCCGAAGTGTTTTGTGCCAAGCCGTGTTCAAGGTCCACTGGGCAGATGCCCTGATTTGTTGGACAGATTAATAGTTAGAAAGATTGGATGGAATTGTTGGAGCCGCAGGCCGCGTTTAGGAGGCAGATGCACTATCCAGCTCTGCTACGAGCAAACAGAGAAGGCAGCACTATGAGCCGCTTACCGCAGGACTAATGGGTAAGAGTTCCACGCGGAAGGCACTTTCCGAATTTGCAGCATGTATTGACCCGGTCGCGCAATCACATCTAACTCACCGACATCTTCGCAAGTCTCCATCCGTGCGACAGCCATTCGCTGAAATTTCCGGGAGTATCTCTTTCTCTTCGCCTGTGGTTCCTTTCCCGGAAACTGTGCCCAATTTTGTGTGCCACTTCAAGGGTTCACTCCATTTGGTCTCCAACGCTGAAGTGTCAGAGACAGTTCATTGAAAACAAAGATGAGCGGCCTGAGACATAGGTGACATTTCGTACCGGACACATGGGTGACACTTTCCTCCTCTAGAGAGGAGGGAGTGATGCCTTGGAAGGAGTGTTC
>Ga0207665_10000107_pt1 | contig 54377 bp, 58 predicted proteins | sample LARL112metaG_FD_184351 | JGI IMG/M metagenome (GOLD analysis project Ga0207665, IMG submission 184351) | Corn, switchgrass and miscanthus rhizosphere microbial communities from Kellogg Biological Station, Michigan, USA - LAR L11-2 metaG... | ecosystem: Host-associated > Plants > Roots >... | reverse complement strand
CTGAATCTGTAAGAGACTGTGAGTAGTTTCCCACCGCCGCGCAAGTTGCGGTAGAGTCAGGAAGTACAGCGCTCATCTCGTCGCCGCGTTCCGAGGAGGATCCATGAGCAACGATCTCTCGCGCAGAAAATTCCTTGAAAAAGTTGGACTTGGAGCGGCGACTGGCGCCGGCGTGTGGTTGCTGAAGGATGTGGCGCAGGCTGGACCTCCTACGTCCTCTCTGCCGACGCGCACATTGGGGCGCACTGGAGCCAAGGTATCGATCCTGGCATTTGGCTGCGGCAGCCGTTTCCTGATGTATGAAGATGAGGAGAAGGCGCAGGCAGCACTGAATCACGCCATCGATCTCGGTATCACCTACCTCGACACGGCTTACGCTTACGGTGATGGCAAGAGCGAGACGCGCGTTGGTAAGACGATGGCCACGCGGCGCAAGGACGTTTGGCTCGCCACGAAAATTCCCGATCGCAGCTACGACGGCTTCAAACGTCGGCTGGAAGGCAGCCTGAAGCGGCTGCAGACTGATCACGTGGATCTGGTGCACATGCACAGCCTGGGTCACGCCGATGATCTCGTAAAGATCGAAGCGCCTGACGGATGCCTCAAGGCTGCCACGGAAGCGCGAGAGCAGAAGATGGCGCGCTTCATCGGAATGACCAGTCACAGCGACGGCACTGTGATGGCGCAGGCGATCGAGCGGCACGATCTCGATTGCGTGCAGATGGCGCTGAATGCCTCGCGCAACGGGCGGTTCGAGGAACTGGCGTTGCCTGCGGCCAACAAGAAAAATCTCGGTGTCATCGCCATGAAAATCACCGGGCAGGAGTTCCTGCTGGGGCAGGGCGCAGGCAAAGCCGATATCAATGCGCTCCTGCGCTATTCGATGAGCCTTCAGGTGGCGACGGCGGTGGTCGGCATGCCGCATCTTGAAATGCTCGAACACAACGTGGAGATTGCCCGAAGCTTCGCGCCCTTTTCCGAGCAAGAGATGGAGCGATTGCGCAAAGATGTGGGGCCGGCGCGCGAAGGGCTGGAGCATAACCTGACGGGGCATCTGGACGGGCCGACCGCCATGCCGGAGATCTTCTGGGCGTAGAGAATCGGTCGCCGCAAAGATAAGCAGCCAGACAGAGCATGGTTACCAGTAACCATGGCCGGCTGAAACCTTCGTAATCTTGCGACCCCAGCCAACCCGGACTACCATCACTTCCTCGATTTGGGCGGTGTGAAAAGATGTCCTCCCCTGTAAACACGCGCCGTTGGTTGCGCCATCCCGTAGAGTTACCCGTCCTCGTTGTGCCCCGGGGCGGGGATTCCAAACTTGCTGTGCAGGGTCGCGGAATTGAAATCAGCGAAGGGGGCATGACGCTGTACGCGGGCGTGCCGCTGAAGCCCGGTGACTACATGGACCTGGAGTTTCAGACACCCGGCCGTACGCGAGTCTCGGCCATCGTGCGCAACCGCACCGGCTACTGCTTCGGTCTGGAGTTTTTGACCCCGCTGGGCAGCGAGGCTCCCAAGGCATCCGTCGCGGTGCGGCCTCCAAAGGCCGCGGAAAGCGGCGACCTGCGCACGGTTCTGCGTCGCAAGGAAGTCGAGATGGAGCGTCTGCGCAAAGAGATCTCCACCCTGCGCGCGTACGGCAAGTTCACTCGCTGACCTCCAGCGATATGGCACGTCCGGAACCTCAGCCGCGAATCCTTCGGATGATTACCATGGTGGTTTTGCGATAGCCCGCCTGTCCCAAGTACTATAGCCACGCATTCTCTCCCTCATTCTGAAGCACGCGGATTGAAACTCCGCGCCGGAGTCCGATCAGGCCTATGCCATTTCGCGCCACGAACGTTTTGCTTACTGATAACGAGGCCAGGGTGTTCGGCTGCCTGGTCGAAAAAGAAATCACCACGCCGGATTATTATCCGCTGTCGCTGAACGCGCTGATCAATGCGTGCAACCAGAAGTCGAACCGCGATCCGGTGATGAGCCTGAACGAAGAGGCTGTCCGGCAGGCTTTGCATTTGCTGAATGAAAAGGGTCTGACGGGAACGGCCAGCAGCGCGGGCGACAGCCGCGTGCCCAAGTACGAGCACCGGATGCAGGAAGCCTTCAATTTCACGCGCCGTGAGACCGCCATCATGTGCGTGCTGATGCTGCGCGGGCCGCAGACGCCGGGCGAACTGCGTGGACGATCGGAGCGCCTGCAGCGTTTTGAAGATCTGACCGACGTGCAGGCCACGCTGCAGAAACTCATGACGCGGGAGGAGCCCTTGGTCAAAGTGCTGCCCCGGCAGCCCGGGACGAAAGAGGCTCGTTACGCGCACCTGCTGTGCGGCCAGAAGCCAGAGTGGGATGCACCCCAGGCTATGGTGGTCGAGGCTCGGTCCGAGAGTTCGGGCGACAGCGAGCGTGTTAGTGCGTTGGAAGAAGAAATTTCCGCGCTGAAAAAAGAGATGGCCGACTTGCGCGAGGAAATCGCGAGTTTCAGAAAGCAATTCGAGTAGCGCACGATTGTTCGTTTGACTGTCCGCTGCCGCGAGGACGTTTTCTCAGTCGCAATACGCCCTTGTTGAAGTTCAGCTCCAGTCCAGCTTGCCGGGTCGCTTGCAGCCCGCCCTATCCACTTCAACGCGTACAATACGGTGCTCGTTCTCATTCTCGTGTTCTCAGGGAGATTCCCCATGAAACCCGTTAGGGCGTTGGCTGTGTGCATGATGATTTGTTTGGCGCTGCAGTGCGGTGTGGTGTCGATGGCGGCTGCGGGCAGCGAAGCGGTTCTCAAGGCGTCCGATATCACGAACAAGATTTTTCCGGACCAGGTGTTCTTTCGCGGACAGGTCGCTTCCGTACAAATGCGAAATACCGGCGGCGTCCGGTTTGCCGATGAGATGTTCGTTCTTGCCGGGCTGGTCGACAACGCCGGGTATTCCAGTGACATAAGGCAAAAGTACCAGGCGTATCTCATTTCCGAAGTGACCCTTGATCTGGGTGGCAAGAAACTTGCTCCGGGTGCGTACGGAGTTGGTTTTGTGCAGGCTAAGTTTGTGGTGATGGACCTGGGGGCGCATGATCTGCTGCAAGCCGATTCGGCCCGTGACACGGACATTAAGCGCCCGCTGCCCTTGCAGGTACTGAGCTCCGGCGGGAAGTATCGCTTGTACGCGGGCCGGGACTACATTGGTTTCGCTCGCTCGGAATGAAGGTCGGGGCGGCGAAGGGTTACGGAAAAGTCTGTATTGTCGATCACGGCTGCCTCTAATTATTGTTAGAGGATTGTGGAGTTGTCAGCAATCGACGAACGTGTGAAGAGGTTGTGCGCGAAAGCGGCGACTGCCAGCGAAGACGAAGCCGAAGAAATTCTGGCTGAGTTGCAAGTCGCTCTGAAGGAGCACGCGCGCTTCGTACGACTCATGGCGAGTAAAACGCTGATTCGCATGAGCAAGGAACTACCTCCCTCCCCACCATCGAAAGACGCAGCCTGATTTTTTCAGGTCGCTCGTTCGGTAAATTTCCTCAACCTCGGAAACGATGCGAGCAGAGCAGGACTGTCTCGTCAGGCGGACCTCAAGCTTGCTCTTCGGTCGTGACCGGAACGAGCGAAACGCTTTTGGCAGCATCCTCTTCGTTGCGCCATGTGCGATATCTCAAGCGGCTGGCATTTTTCGTAAGCAGAAAATTTCCGTAGATCTCCAGTCGGTCCGCCCGCGATAGCCGTTCCGGATTCCACGAGGCAGCGACCTCACTGAATCGCGCGTTGCCGGTAAGGCGCCCGAGGATATCGAGCAGAAGAAAATTCAGCCAGTGATACGCCGGCGGGCACAGATACTCGTGGTTCGAGTACCACGACCATTTTCCGCGATAGTCCCACGTGGGAAGAAAATGCTGCAGGCCCGCAATACCTTCCAAGAACAACTGATGCACGCGTGGATCCTCAGTCTCGACGTACAGATCGTAGAGGCCGATCAGCGACCTCATGAATCCATCCATAATGCCTGGGGTGGGCAGGCCCGGAGCTTCGGTGTACACGACGTGGCCTTCTCCGCATGCCCGGACGCCGCCCTGGCGCTCGTCGAGTTCGAAGACTTTCGAGGTGCGGCGGAGTAGTTCCAGAAGCTGGGGGCGCCGCGTCACGCGCCACCCGCGTACCAGCGCACTGATGATCAGACCTTGCACGTTAGCCGACAACCACGGTGCTTTGTGATGAACCGCGCCATCGCGCAAGTTAAAGTTGTGAGGCCAGACTGCTGCGCCGTCGTTGCGAATCACTGCGTGGTGCTCGATCCAATTAATCTGTTTCAGGAATTTGTTCAAGAACTCCTGATCATTTTGCCTCAGGTAGAGGTTCAGGTTGCCGATGGCATACATCGCAATGTAGCCCGGCCGGTAGATGACGCCCGTGAGGCGGTTCCATACCTGAGGGATCCCGTTTGCGTCAAAATGCGTCGTGGATCGATAGGGCGGCTGCTTGCGATACTTGTGCAGGTAATAGTGGAGAGAATCCTTGGGGCCCGCCTCGGCCACAACCGTCAGGGGGTAGACGAAGCGGAACTCGGCGACCTCTTCGTAAAGGGTCCGGGCGGCAACTCTCAGCTTGTCGGAAGTCATCGACACAAAATGGCGCTGTGCGAACGAGAGATTATGGATGCGACGCCTCGTCTTCGCAAGACTTTTCGTGAAATCCTGGGAAAGGCCTTTCAGCGAAAACCGCTGCCAGGCTTGGTGTTTGGGCGGGCGTCTGCCGGGAGGCCAGCTACACGGGCAGCATGGCAAATATCAGGAAGGGAAGCCGTGGGCATCCGCACGCCGCAGTGCGTGCCCTAGGAACTGGTAGGGAACGTAATTCCCCAGAACGTCTTGCCCTTTTCTTCCTTATCCAGAAACTCGATGGCGTACGTTGGAACGCCTTGCAATGCAGCGAGTTGCGCCACGACGCGGGCGGCGACTTGGGTGCCTCGCTTGTTCTGCACGATGATTGTGGAACCCACTTGCAGTTCGCGGTGCAGGGCGACGGCCGCCCCATGCCGGTTCAGATTTGTGGCTCGCGCCGGCAAGTTGAAGGCGTTCTTCTGACGATCCTGTCCAGATAAACCCACGGGCGCATTCAGGGCCATGCGGCTGCTGCGCCGTTTACCCAGTTGGCTGCGGCTGACGTTGTTGGGGACCAACAGATTCGGACGTTGGGGTTTGGCAGTGCGGTCGAGGGGTTTGAGGTTCATGCTGGACTGAGAAAATAGCGTGAGAGTTTAGAGCATGCAATACACGTCGGTCACTTGTTGGGAGGTTACCCGGCCCGCCTCGTATATGGCGGTGGGCGCGGCATTTACAGAATGTAGATTCCCTGGGAGGCCGCGCCGGAAGCGGGAAATTGCTCAAGTACGTTCGTTACGCGATGAACACTTGGGCTCGGGGAATTGGGCCCGGGGATGGAGACGCCAAACTAAGTATGGCGCCAGCGATCTTTGCTCCTCCGACGGAAGAGGGCTCGATCGGGTTCGCGTAGTCGGTGATGGAAGTGCACACAAAACGCAGGTCAATCACGGGGAGTCCTAGTTCGAAGGCAACCCTGAGAATTGCGTCGTTGAAGATCCTCAAGGCAGTCGTCACTGCGCGTTGAAATTTCACATCGTCGAAACATCCGTTGTAGATCGTGCACAGTCCCAGCGGAAGGGTCGGGCGCAGGCACGCATGGACGGCTTCGCGGTAGTTTTCCTCGAAACGGCCAGCCACGTCTGCCAACAGCGCGAGGGCTTCCGCGGTGGAGCGAACCGGCGTGTTCAGGATGTCGGACTTCATAAGCGCATCGTTGCCCCCAACGCTGAGGACAAGATGCGAGGCATCCTGTGGCAAACGCTCCAGTTGAGCGGGAACATTTAGCGTTACCGAATCGTCGACCGCGAGCAGCGTGGCCTTCCATCCTTGCGGGAGCCGTTCGCGGACCTGACTGATGAGGTCGGGTCCGCCGCGCGTGTAGCTGGCATTGTCGAAGATGGAGTCGCCGAGCAGGACGATATGAGGCATGGGTATAGATTTTACTTGCTGCGGCAGGATGGCGATCTTCCTGTGTGCGACGGATCATCTGCATAATCTTGTGGGGCGGACACTCTTGTTCGCCTGGACGATCCCCTTACGCCTAAGTGGAGGCCTCGAGGATTGTGCTCCCCTCCATCCTTTGTCGGACAGGAGTGTCCGACCCACATCTACCACGTTCCCCTTCTCTCGCCCTTCCCTGCAGCGAAGTAAAAGGCGTTGTTTCCCGTGCGCAGATCTTTTCCGTACACGAACGTCACGCCCACACCCAGCACGCGCAACTTGCCTTGCGCGCCTATGTCCCATTGCCACTTTCGAGAGCCCAGATTTCCGCTGGCACCCTCGATTTTGCCAGTATCGAGGAAAGGGCCGACTTTTAAAGAGATCAGGCCATTTCCATAGATGTTTTTGTCGAGCGAACTGTTGATAAGGAAGTAGTGTGTGCCGAGAGGGGCGCTGCCTTTGCGGCCATCGCGCGTGCCGACATGGCCACGCAGCCAGAGATCGTTGTCACGCTCCATGCCGAGTTCGAACAGTTCGTCGAACGGTGGCTGCCCAGTTGTGCCGCCCCCGCGAATGTCGATTGTCGTTTCGTAGTCGTCACCCTGCATCTGCGGGAGCCAGTGTGTTTGGGCTCCGCCTTCCAGTTGGGCGAAGGCGTGCGCGGGGTGTGACCAGATGCGTGCGATCTGCGACGTTGCTTCGCTAGTGACCCTCAAGCGACGTTCGGGTGCATCAAGTGCACGGTAGTGAATACGCGTGATTTGCTTGAGTTGTCCGCCTTCCAGCAACAGGGGTGGCGTGAGCGACGAGCCAGGCGTCACGTTGCGATAGTCGCGGTGAGAGAACTCGGCGCCCGCCGACCATCCCCAGCGGCCACTGTTGAAGGAATCGATCTCGGCTCCGAATACCTCACGCCGCAGATTTAGCGATCCCAGAGAGGGCGAAGGGCCGGTGAACGATTCCCGGATGTCCCAGTTCTCGTTGCGGAGATCGAGTCCAAAGCGATAGCGCCAGCGGGGATTCGCGTGCAGAGGTGCAGAGACTTGGGCGGAGAGCCGGCGCTTCTGTGCATCCCAGCGCACCAGGGACGTGACGTTGATCGTCGCATCCCCGATGTTGAAGTACCCGGGATAGATCGTCTGGTAAGCGATGCCGCTGAACGTCGATAGCAGTCCTTGCCAGACGCTGTCACCGAAGCCGTGGCGTTCCTGCAGATTGAGGATGGCGTCGAATTTGTTCTCCGGATGCGCCGCCAGCTGAATACGCGACGACGGGAATACGCCCAGGGCTTCCAGTCGGACTTTCGACGTCTGGAGATCGGCCAGGTGGAGTTCGGCTGCAGGAGAGAACGCCAGTGCACGATCGACCAGTGCTGGCCGAGTTCGTAACGCGTGATGAGGCCGCACATTTTCAACGTAAGGCTTGCCAATCCGGTTCCAATATTTGAGCGCAGCTGGCAGATTGTCCTGAATGAAGTAGATGGTTCCGAGGAAGTCGTTCGCGTAGGAATCCTCGGGATCGATTCGAAGCGCCAGGCGCAGGTAGCGACTGGCGTCAGCGGGATGGGTATGCTTGAACGCGATGCCTGCCAACTCGATGGGAAATCGTTTGTCGTGAGGCGCGAGCCGCTTTCCAGCGAGGAATTGCGAGCGGGCCTCGTCGAGGCGGCCGACCTGAGCCAGTGCGGTTCCGTACGTGTATTCGAGGTCGGCCGACTTGTCAGGGATCGGCTCGATTTCGCGGATGATTTCTGCCCAGCGCAGTTCGGTTGCGAGTTGCTGGAAATGTTGCGATTGCTGCGGATCTACTGGCTGTGGGGCACGTGACTGAGTCCAACACAACGGAACGAAAGTCAGACAAAGAAAGAAGGCCGCAGCGATTCGTGCGCGCGACGGCAAGCTCGTGAGCAAGTTGCTCGATTGTAACCGGAGATCTAGCGCTGGGAGGAGGCGCGGTCGGCTTGAGGCACTGCCAGCAAGGTCCAATTGCCTGTGCCTTTCCATTCTTTTTCGAAGGCCGAAAGGTCCCGCTGCAGCAGCTTGCGCTCGGCCGGATCGTTCACGAGCACCAGTTTCTTCGCCGGATCAAACCCGGCAACCACCACATAGTGTAAGGGAGTTTTAGCTGCTGGTTGCAATGCCACAATCAGTGGGCGACCCTTGGCGAGATGATCCTGCAGATCTTGCACTCGCCCCGCGAACGCGAAAGCGCGATATCCATGTTGCTCGAAATAACGCTCCAGGTCGGAGGCGTAGATGCCGTGCGCTTTCGAAGAATACAGAGATAATTGGATCTCGGGCGCATCGGGGACTGCCGTAGGCGCGAGTCCCTGCTGGCGCTGCCAGAACTGCATGACCATCGCAATGCTGGCAGCGCCGCAGCCGTTCTTTTCCTGCTTCACGAAGGGCACATCCAGCCAGGCGCCAGAACTTTCCCCGGCGATAGCTAGCGCACTAACGCCCACCACAACCAGCAGGATGTTGACGATCTTCGAGCGCACGGAGCCTCGATCTGCTTAGCGAACCGCAACAATGATCAGGATCAGCGCTGCAATGCACACGAGAATGATGATCAGGTCGCGGTCGCTCAGACGCCCGGCCGCAAAATCTGACTGTGCTTTATTGGCGCGCGAGGCGAGTTGGGCCAGGTCCTGGTCGTTGAGTTGCGACACCGCATTTTTCACCTGCTGCGCATCCAGGTGGGCAGATTTCAAAGCCTTCTCGGCCGTGGGCGTCGAGACGAACTGCTGCAGCGTGTCCAGATTGTGCTGGCGCGCCTGGGTTGAGGCCACTGCAGCGCTCTGCAGTTCGGAAGGACTCACGACATGGCTCTGGGCCAGCGTATCTTGCGGGATCACGAACACCAGCGCTAGCATTCCAGCCGCGAGAGCGCGCACGAACTGATTTGTGAAAGAAGCCATCTCTCCTCTTCTCCTGAGTAGTGAAGTTGGTGACGAAATTTGTCTAAATATACCGGACTTTAGACCGCCTGAGCTTTACAAAGGTTGTACCCGAAGTGGTGGGGTGGAGTATGTGCGCCGTTGTGCAAATCCTGAGGGCCAAATGCTTTCCATCGAACACTCACTAAACCGGGAAAGGCGCGTCCAAGGTGTAAGGAAAATCACGTAGCGAAGGCGTGGCCAATATCACTTGCACTATGCAAGCGATATTGGTAGTCTGCGGTTGTGGCTGGCAGGCACAAAACCAAACGTCGTTCGGGATGCCCGGTCAACATGTGCCTCGAAGTGTTTGGAGATCGCTGGTCGCTGTTGATCGTGCGCGACCTGATGGTGCGCGGATACCGCACGTTCAAGGAGTTCCAGGAATCCGGGGAAGGAATTGCGTCGAATATTCTCTCGGACCGCCTGCAAAAGCTTGAGCAGTCCGGCATTCTCACCAGGGAACGTGAAGATGCTGACGGGCGCAGGATCAACTACTGGTTGACCCAGAAGGGAATCGATCTGGCGCCGATTCTGCTGGATCTGCTTATCTGGGGAGCGCGCCATGAGCAAGGGGATGCGTCCTGCTCACTCATTTTGAAGATGGAAAAAAATCGTGAAGAGATTCTCGCGGAAGCTGAGCGTCGATGGCGCGAACGGGATTCGACGCCACTCATCCCGCGATTTGATAGCGAGGTCGCGCGGAATCTGGGGCGCGGCCCTGCCAAACCACACTCCAGGGGCTGAACCAGACTTTTAGGCGCCGCAAGGTCACCATTGCCATAACAAGCAAGGAGAATACTGTGAGCAATAATCTGGGGCAGATTGCCAATATGTTCAAAACCAACAGCACCGCATTCGATAAAGCCAGTTTTCACGAAACATTTCACGTGGGCCAAATGAGCTATCTCAGGAAATGGTTGGGGTACGGGCAGGCCGTGGGATAACCCGCGTCAGGCAAGGCCGGCGCGCTGCTTCGCAATTTCGTCTGAATCTTACGAGGAGCACGACATGAGCAAAGTGAGAGTTCTGGTTGGTACACGCAAAGGCGCATTCATACTGTCTTCCGATGGCAAGCGCGAGAAATGGGATGTCAGCGGGCCGCACTTCGCGGGCTGGGAGATCTATCACATGAAAGGATCGCCCGTAGATCCGAATCGTCTCTACGTGTCGCAGACCAGCGGATGGTTTGGCCAGATCATTCAGCGCTCTGACGACGCTGGCAAAACATGGCACCAGCCGGGCACTCCCAAGGGCGAAGCGCCCGCTCCCGGCGGCATGCCGAAGGGCGATAGCAACAAGTTTGCGTACGACGCATCCTCGGATACCGGCAAACCTCTTACCACCCACCAGTGGTATGACGGCACGCAGCATCCGTGGGAGTTCAAACGGGTGTGGCACCTGGAGCCGTCGCTTTCCGATGCTGACACCGTATACGCGGGTGTGGAAGACGCGGCCATCTTCAAGACGACCGATGGAGGAGAGAACTGGAAGGAACTTTCCGGTTTGCGCGGTCACGGCACCGGCCCCAAGTGGCAGCCGGGCGCAGGCGGCATGTGCCTGCACACCATCATCCTTGATCCGAAAGATCCGGACCGGATCTATATCGCAATTTCGGCAGCGGGCGCGTTCCGCACCGACGATGGCGGGAGGTCGTGGAAGCCGATCAATCGCGGGCTGCGGTCGCAGTACATCCCCGATCCGGCGGCCGAGATTGGGCATTGTGTGCACCACATTGCGATGAATCCGAATCGGCCCGGCGTGCTTTTCATGCAGAAGCACTGGGACGTCATGCGCAGTGACGATGCGGGCGACAACTGGCGCGAAGTGAGCGGCAATCTGCCCACCGACTTTGGATTCGTGATTGACGTCCACGCACACGAACCGGAAACCATTTACGTGGTTCCCATCAAGAGCGATTCCGAACACTATGTGCACGACGCCAAGCTCCGCGTGTTCCGTAGCAAGACGGGCGGCAACGAGTGGGAGGCGCTGACGAAGGGGCTGCCACAGAACGACTGTTATGTGAACGTGCTGCGCGACGCGATGGCCGTTGACGCGCTCGATAAATGCGGCGTCTACTTCGGGACGACTGGTGGACAGGTTTACGCATCGGCCGATGCTGGCGACAGCTGGAATCCCATCGTGCGCGATCTGCCGGCTGTATTGTCGGTTGAGGTACAAACCCTGCCATGATTCGCGTCGTACTTCCTCCGCACTTGCGCGCGCTGGCACATGTTGAAAATGAAGCGACGCTCGAGGTGGCCGCTCCGGTCACCCTGGGCGCGGTGCTCGATGCGCTGGAGGTCCGGTATCCGATGCTGCGTGGCACGATCCGCGACCACGTCACGCAGCAGCGGCGCCCGTTCCTGCGCTTCTTCGCGTGCGAGCAGGATATGTCCCACGATCCGCCGGACACCCCTCTGCCCGATGCCGTTGTTTCCGGGAAAGAACCGCTGATCGTTCTGGGAGCCATCGCGGGCGGTTAAGGTCTTCGCCTTAAAAATAAAAATCAGGGATCGTGTCGATTTCCTCAGCGCCCGTTCGTCGTCAGCATAGAAGGCGGCTTCGGACGAGCGGTGGATAACGGTCGCGATTCCGGCTTCCAACAGAAAATTAAGGAGATACACGATGCGAGTCATGGTGATTGTGAAGGCCGACAAGAATTCGGAAGCAGGCATCCTCCCGGATAAACAGCTCTTCGAAAACATGGGCAAGTACAACGAAGATTTGGTGAAGGCGGGCGTCATGCTGGCGGCGGAAGGTCTACAGGCGAGTTCCAACGGCAAGCGAGTCAAGTTCTCAGGCGAGAAGCGGACCATCATTGATGGCCCATTCGCTGAGGCCAAAGAACTAATCGCTGGCTTCTGGCTCTGGCAGGTGCGCTCCATGGATGAAGCCGTGGAATGGTTGAAGCGCGCTCCCTTCGATGGCGGCACTGAAGTCGAAATCCGCCGGGTATTCGAAGCCGAAGATTTCGGGGAGAACCTGACTCCTGAACTCCGCGAACAGGATGCCCGGCTCCGCCAGCAGACGTCGAAGAAGCAGGCATCATGATGAGGACACAGCCAAGAACGGCGGGCGGCCACGTTTTGTTGGGCGCGGCGCCATGTTCCTCCGGGACCTTCGCACCATCGGTCTGTCTCTGTGTCCTGTGCGGGAAGTGTTCGTCAGCGACAGAACCCGATCGCCCGGTGAGTGTCGTGCCAATAAAAAAAGTTATGACGGATGTCGAGAGCAACGCGGTTCATTCGTCGTGACAGTAGAAGGGACGCGCGGCAGCGATGAATTGCTGGTCGGCCTTCAACGAATCTAATTTGAAAGAGGAGAAGATCATGAAATTCCTATCCATCTACAAGTCAAACAAGCCCGAAGGCGTTCCTCCCACGCAGAAAGAAATGGAGGAGATGGGCAAGTACGTGGAGAAAATGCTCAAGTCCGGCGTGGTGCTGGCAACCGAGGGATGCCTGCCCAGCGCGCTCGGCGCCAAACTGCGGCTCTCCAACGGCAAGTTCACCCTGACCGATGGGCCTTTCACCGAGGCGAAAGAAATCGTAGGCGGCTTTGCTGTGATGCAGGCGAACTCCAAAGCAGAAATGATCGAGCATGTCAAAGACTTCATGAAGCTGGCAGGGGATGGCGAATGCGAAATCCGACAGGTGTATGACGGGCAGGAGGGCTAGAATCCCGGGGAACAGCCCACTCGTCGAAACAGTTTGGAAAGGAGCGTAATCATGCGATTCATGATGCTGATGATTCCCAAAGGCTACGAGCAGGCCAAGCCGGGCACCATGCCCGACGCCAAAGCGGTCGCCGCCATGATGAAGTACAACGAGGAACTGCAGAAGGCGGGCGTGCTGCTCTCGCTCGAAGGGCTGCATCCGCCATCTGCCGGCGCACGGGTTTCGTTTGCCGGCGGCACGCCGAAGGTCACCGATGGACCCTTCGCGGAAGCGAAAGAGGTGGTCGGCGGGTTCTGGATGATCCAGGTGAACTCGAAGCAGGAAGCGATCGACTGGGCGAAGCGGTGTCCTGGTTCGGAGAACGAGACCATCGAAATCCGCCAGGTCCAGGAGATGGCCGACTTCACTCCGGAGGTGCAGGAGGCGGCTGCGGGATTTGCCGAGTTGCACGCGGAAGCGACGAAGAGGAAGACTGCGTAGTCAGCATCTTTCAATCAGAAGCGAATCGACCACGGAGAGATTGGGCCATCTCTCCGTGGATCGTTTTTGCCCCAACAAGTGTTGGAACGCGTTAATGTCCACGGACAGGTTCCTTGTGCTATCTCACCCGGCCAGCGCGCTGGGGAAGCGTGTTTTGAAGTCCAGGAGGCCAACCCATTCGGGGGTGATGCCGATGCGTACCATCGAGGGAACCATGCCTTGCAGTTGCTTGATCCAGGCCGGGCCGCGCTCTTTGCCGAAGTAGCGTTCCGCCGCCAGGGCATATTCGGGAACGATGCCGTCGACTGGTTCCAGGCGCGCGCTGCCGCGGATCAACAACACCTTGTGCGGGAAGTGTTCATCATCGATGGTGATCGCCACCTTGGGATTCTTGGCGAGCGCCTTCAGCTTCGGTGCTTTGGGCGGAGTGCCCAAGACCAGTTCGCGACCGTCCCAGTGAAACCAGATGGGGACCACCCGCGGAGTGCCGTCGGTCGAGATGTAGGCGATCCGCGCCGGAATCTTCGATGCCAGCAGTTCTTGCGCGATCGGATGCTGAAGAAGGCTGAGGTCTCCCTGCTGAACGGGCATGGGGCGCTCCTGGGTGGTGCCAGCTGCGGGAAATCGAAGGGGCCGTGAGCGAACGCAGGCGCATTGTGCGCTTCGCACGCTGAGTCGTCAAGCCACGGAACCGACCTTAGAAATCCAAAAGCTGGCTTCCGTGACCAGGCGTCAGTTCTGACACCCGACACCTAATCCGCGCTTCTAGCCTCTGCCTCGGCCAGCCAACCTCTGCGCAGTTTTTCTAGAGGGATCGAGGAAAGGTAGGGCTTGATGTCGAGGATCGGCGTGCCCTCGAGCATGTCGATTCCGCGCACGCGCAAGCGCGGACCGTCGCGAGCGAGGAGTTCGACCACGGTCAAACCGATCGCATTCGGCCGCCGCGGCGAGCGGGTGGCGAACACGCCGTGCGTGCGGTTGTCGCTCGGAGGGCTGGCTGTCAAGTCAAAGCCTTGCGAGCGGTCGAACAGCCAGAGCACATATAGGTGCGAGAAGCCTTCGATATCGGTAAGGCCGGCCGCGTAATCGGGGAGGATTTCGAGTTCGCCTTCGGCTTCGTGTTTTGCTCCCAGCCCTTTTGGAACGTCCTTGGGTTCCTTGTACGGACTTCTCACGTATCCGATCGCTTGCATCGAGTACAAAGTGATTCTCCTCTGCTTACCGTCATACAGTACTCGCTGGTGCGGATGCTGTCTTATCGTTTTGTATTGTCGTGCCGGTGAGGCGTCTCTATCCTGACCACCAAGTTCTCGTGCGATAGTATGAATCAAGTGATCTTCACCGCGGGAGCGTACGTCTTTCATGAGGCTCATTCGCAGCTTAGCGTTCTGGTTGGCAGCCCTTTCAACACTTGCATCAGCGCAGCCCGCTACGCCTAAGAAGCATCTCCTTGTGCTGGGCGAAGAGAAGGGCTACCGGCATGAAGCCGTGTCGCATGCCATGGCGACCATCGAGCGGCTGGGCAACGAAACCGGTCTGTGGGACACCACCATTCGCACCGACACCGAGGTGCTGACCAAGAAGAAGCTTGAGTACAACGCGAAAAATCTGAATGATTTTGATGCCGTCCTGTTTTACACGGGCGGCGAGCTTCCCATGGACGCCTCGCAGAAAGCCGATCTGCTCTCGTTTGTTCACGACGACGGCAAAGGCTTCATCGGTGTGCACAGCGCCACCATTACGTTCACCGAATGGCCCGCATACGGAGAGATGATCGGCGGTTATTTCGACGAGCATCCCTGGGGGACATTCCAGGCGCCGATCCTAGTGGAGGATCCCAATTTCCCAGGTATGAAGCAGTGGCCGCGGTCTTTTGTGTTGAACGACGAAATCTACCAATTGAAGGATTATTCGCGCGACCGGGTTCGCGTGCTGATGCGGCTCGATCCGGGGAAGCTTGACTTGGGGAATCCCAAGGTTCATCGGACGGACCGCGATTTCGCGGTGACGTGGGCGCGGAAGTACGGCAAGGGGCGGGTGTTCTATTCGAACCTCGGACACGTGAGGGAGAATTGGGATGATCCGAAGTTCCAGCAGATGTTCGTGGAGGGTATCAAGTGGGCCATGGGCCTGGTGGAAGGGGACGCTACCCCGCGGCCGTTGCCTAAGCCATAACGTGCGGCGGCTCTGGGGGTTCGTGTCCGTCTACGCGTGAGAGTACGAAGACAATGAGTCTCGTGGTTCGTATCAGGGCGTGCCTTCAGGCGCGCCGTAAAGGCATCTTGCTTGATGCGCCTTTAGGCGCTGAGCGTTGATGAGGCCAGATCCGAGATGATCACCCGAAGATCATTCACGAAAGCCCTAGCCGCGAGCGCCGCTTTGGCCGCGCTGCCGCTTCATGCACATACTGGGCTGAACATCGGGGTGGGCACCTACAGCTACCATAACCTCTCGATCGACGACATGATCGTGCAATTGAAGGCTCTGAGCATCGGCCAGATCGAGATGTCCCGGGGCGAGTTCATGCTGTTCAGCAAGCCCGAAGAGAGCCTGTTTCGCTCGACGAAAGAGAAGTTGGACCGCGCCGGCATCCAGTGCGTTTCGTATTACACGGCGACCATCAAAGACCGTCAGGATCTCGACAACGCCGTTCGTTTCGCGAAGGCCATCGGGGCGCGCAACATCACGGGCGACGCGACCGGTCCGATCTTGGGCGAGATCGATCAGCGTTGCACTAAGGAAGGATTGACTTTCGGGATTCACAACCACTACTTCCCCGGACAGAAGTTTCCGTATGAAAGTCCCGACGACGTCTTAAAGGCGCTGGCGAGTTTGTCTTCCACCGTCGGATCGACGGCTGACGTCGGGCAGTTCACTTCCTGCGGCTACGATCCGGTGGACGCACTGCGAAAGCTGGGCCCACGATTGAAGCTCGTGCATCTCAAGGACATCCAAGCCCGCGATGGAGAGGTCAATGTGGTGCTGGGCACGGGAATCGCGAGGATTCCGGAGTTCAAGACGGAACTGCGGCGGCAGGAATTCACCGGCTTGGTCGCGGTGGAGTACGAGAAGGAAGGGCCGGTTGAGGACGACATGCGGCAGGAAGTGGAGTATGCCCGTAAACTGGCGGGCTAGGAGCTTGGAATAGGAATGAATCGAGTCGCAGCAAGATCGGTCGCAAAGAACTTGGGAATTCTGCTGTTGTTGCTGAGTTTGGCTGGCTTGGCCTGGGCTGACGGAGCGCATCCCATCCTCGCACTGGGCTCGCCCGCGCCGAATTTCGAGTTGCCCGGCGTCGACGGGAAGACTCACAAGCTTGCGGATTATGACGCAAGTCCAGTCCTAGTCGTGGTGTTCACCTGCAATCATTGCCCGATTGCGCAGATGTACGAGCAACGCATCGCACAACTGGCAGCCGACTACAAAGACCGCGGCGTTGCCGTCGTGGCCATCGAGCCGAACGACCCGAGCGCAATTCGCATCGACGAACTCGACTCCTCTGACACGAGTGACAGTCTCGAGGAGATGAAGATCCGAGCGCAATATAAGCATCTGACCTATCCCTACCTGTACGACGGCGACACGCAGTCGGTGACTCGCGCTTACGGGCCGCAGGCCACGCCGCACGTATTTGTCTTCGACCGCGAGCGCCGGCTGCGCTATGAAGGCCGCATGGACAATAGCTATCGCATAGAACAGGTCAAGTCGCGCGAGGCCCGCGACGCGATCGATGCGCTGCTCGCTCATCGCGAGCCCGCGGTGCAGCACATGGGCGTCTTTGGGTGCTCGACGAAATGGAAAGAGAAGCAGGTGGCGCGCGACGAAGCGCTGCGGAAGATTGAAGCGCAGCCGGTGCGTCTGGAGATGGCGTCCGCTGACGAATTGAAGAAGCTGCGAGCGAATGCTTCTGATAAAACCTTGCTGGTAAGCTTCTGGGCGACCTGGTGTGGCTCATGCATCCACGAGTTTTCTGACATGCAAGATACATTCCGGATGTATTCGGTGCGCGATCTGGAACTGGTAACGGTGGCGGCCAACCTGCCGGACGAGAAGCCCAGCGTGCAGCGGATGCTCGACAAGATGCACGCCACCAGCCGCAACCTGCTTTTCGCCTCCGAAGACACGGCTGCGATGCAGGCCGCGTTCGATCCGGCGTGGCAGTCGGCGGTGCCCTACACCGTGCTGATCGCTCCCGGAGGAAAACTGCTGTATCAGAAGCAAGGTGAAGTCGACATCCTGGAACTGCGCCGCACCATTCTCGCGAATTTGCCGGCCGAGTATGAGGGGTTCAACAAGTACTGGGAAGCGGGGAAGAGTCAATAACACCTGAAAGCTTCTAACCGCAAAGCTCGCCAAGGACACGCAAAGGACGCAAAGAAGTTCGCAAGCCGCCGGCTACTTCTCAAAAACTGCATCGCTCTTCTTCGCGTCCTTCGCGCAACCTTAGCGTCCTTTGCGGTCAAGAGCTTTCCGCTCGCGCTCCGTCCCAAACTTGCGCTCTTCCCCCGAAAATGTTGTGATCCTTGACTGTGCCTCCCAGTGATATCCATAGTGCCATCGACGCGGTTTGGCGGATTGAATCTGCCAAGCTTATCGCCGGGCTGACGCGCATTGTGCGCGATGTTGGCGTGGCTGAAGACCTGGCGCAGGAAGCGCTGTTGGTCGCGCTCGAGCAGTGGCCGTGTTCCGGCGTGCCTGAGAATCCCGGTGCCTGGTTGATGTCGACCGCGAAGCATCGTGCCATCGATCAACTCCGTCGCCGCAGCATGCTTGACCGAAAGCATGAAGAACTGGGACGCGAGGTTGCGGTGCGCGAGATGGAGGTGCCCGACCTCGAAGGGGCACTCGACGCAACGCTCGATGCGGGATCGGGTGCCCGCATCGCCACCCAGCCCGATACCGATGACGACCTGCTGCGGCTGGTTTTCATGACATGCCATCCGGTCCTTTCGACCGAGGGGCGTCTCGCTCTCACACTGCGGTTGCTGGGAGGATTGACCACGGATGAAATCGCGCGCGCCTTCCTGGTGTCGGAACCGACGATTGCCCAGCGCATCGTGCGCGCCAAGCGCACGCTGGCCGAAAAGAAAGTTCCATTTGAAACGCCGCGCGCAGCCGAGCTGGCGGCGCGGCTTGCTTCCGTTCTGGAAGTTATCTACCTGATTTTCAACGAAGGGTATTCTGCTACGGCAGGCGAGGATTGGATGCGGCCTGCTCTATGCGATGACGCGTTGCGTCTCGGACGCATTCTTGCCGAACTGATGCCGCAAGAAGCTGAGGTCCACGGCCTGGTGGCGTTGATGGAAATCCAGGCTTCGCGGGTGCGAGCCCGCGTCAGTCCGACTGGAGAACCGGTGCTGTTGCTCGACCAGAATCGCGCACACTGGGACCAATTGCTGATCGGCCGTGGATTGGCATCGCTGAAACGGGCCGAGCAATTGGGCGGTACCCGCGGCGTCTATACCCTGCAGGCAGCGATCGCGGCTTGCCATGCGCGGGCGCGCATCGCCGAGCAAACCGACTGGGCGCGAATCGTGGCACTCTACGGAGACCTCGCGCAGTTGTCGCCGTCACCGATTGTGGAACTGAATCGTGCGGTCGCGATTTCGATGGCTTCGGGCCCGGCTGTCGCCCTTGCCGTCGTGGACCAACTGCAACGAGAGCCCGCACTCAAGGACTATCACCTCCTGCCCAGCGTGCGCGGCAACCTTTTGAAGAAACTCGGCCGCTTGCAGGAAGCGGGAAGAGAATTCGAGCGCGCCGCCTCGCTGACCCGCAATGTCCGAGAGCGGGATCTCCTCCTGGAGCGTGCGGCTGCCTGTGCCCGAGGCGAAGCGCCCTCCCGCTAAAAGCTTTCGACATGCCTGGCTATTTCGTTTGGGCGGCGTGATGGTCGTAGCTGATCGCTCGGGTAATTTTCCACGCGCCGTCTTTGTACTGCCAGAGATGAATGAAGCGGCCTTCGCCCGGCGGCGTGTTCGACTTAGGATGGTAGAAGCGATGCACGCCGATCTCCACCGCACCGTAGCCTTTCATGTAGTGCGCCTGCAATGTTCCCGGCACGAGTTCACGGCGCACATCGCCGCCACAAATGTTGTCTTTGATGCTCTGGGTCAGTTTGTCCTTGCCCAGCGTGAGCCCGCCCTGGTCGTGATAGAACTCGACGTTGTCGACGAAAAAGGTGCTGAACTTCTCGAGATCGCAGCGGTTGTAGGCATCGAATAAGGCGGAATCGAGCGCGCCGATTGCTTTATCGAGGTCGGCCTGATTTTGAATGCTATCCAGGGACGGAACGGCTGGGCTCGTAGAACCAGCTTGCGCGCTGGAATGCGTGGCACAGACCATCAGTAGGACGAAGAACAAGGAGATTCTGGCGATCGCGGACAGGTTCTGCACAGAGAAATTCCCCAGAGCAAGGGTGCTCGCTTAGCAGTACGCATCCTTGGCGGGATAGGTTCCGGGCTTTGAGCAAAGCCTTTAACCGCGAAGATCGCAAAGGCCTCGCGAAGATCGCAAAGAGTTCTTCCGGGCCTCTTTGCGCCCTTTGCGAAATCCTTGGTGACCTTAGCGGTTAAAGGCTTTCCCCTTCGCGTGATCTCCGAAGGTCCGCCCGAGCGATGAGGTACCAAGAACGGCACTTCCGACCCGGCGTGCGGCCTCTAGAATGGCAACAAGGTTTCAGCGCGCGCCACGATTTTGACTCCAGGAGAAGTAGGCATGGCGGCCACGCAGGTAATCCTCTATTTTGACGACCAGAAAGACGCTCTCCGTTTCGCGTTGGCGGCCGGTTCGGTAATGTCGGCAGCGGGCGAGGCAATAACGGATGAGCAACGGAACCTGATCCAGGAAACGCAGCGTGCCAGCCGCGTCCTGCTCGACGAGCCGGTGAACACCGCGGCGGCATCCGAAGCAGCGCGCTAAGCCCGTCCAAACCGCTGCCCGGCTTAAGCGTCGGTCCCGTTTGGGGATTCAGTCCGCTGCGCTACGCCGCACCGTATACATTTCCGCCAAATATTGAATCTCTGGTACGCCGACGACTCCGGCCTGGCGCATCCTCTCGCGCAGTTCGTCGGACGACATGAAGTGCTTGGCCCGTTCGACGTCCTCCCAATCAAACAATAAAGTGAGGTCGTTAGGATTGCCTGCTTTGCGGAAAATGCGACAGGTGCACTCGCCGCCATGGTGGCGAAAGTCGAGAGCGGCATCAAAAACCGAACGCCAGTTGTTGTAGTCGGCGACCTGGTGATGCACTAGCACTTGAATCATGATGGACTCCTGCGTCCAACATGCGGGAAGACGTGGCGAGGCGCAAGCGCGCGCGTCACAATTCGGGAATTCGGTTCCAAAATGGGAAACTGCGCGGCCTGGAGCTAGTGCCGCGGCGCCAGGATGGTCAGAATCTCCTGCAGGCCCTGGCGAATCTGGCGGAGGTCGGCGGGTGTGCCTGTCATGAAAGGCAGGGCTACTTGCTTCTTATCGCCCTTGCCTTCGTCGCGGAGATGCTGGCGCGCGCCCGCGATGGTGTAACCCTCTTCATACAGTAATTGCTTGATGCGGACGACGCTTTCGACGTCGCGCCGGCGATACATGCGCTGGCCGGTGCTGCTCTTGACGGGCTTGAGCTGCGGGAACTCGGTTTCCCAGAAACGCAGGACATACGCGGGAAGGCGGCAGAGGCGCGCGACTTCGCCGATCCGGAAATAAAGTTTTTCGGGGATGAGAATTTCGTGGGACTTTCCGGACTTGCCGTTGGTTTTCTTTTTTGGACTCATGTGGCCTGTGGGTCGTGCACCCTGGGATTGGCAGGAAGGCCAGAAATTCCTGACTCAGCCGTTTCTAGCAGAATGCGCGTCCGCGAACAACCCCATTTCGTGCCATAGGCCAGTCGCCAGTCCTCAGTCGCTAGTCGCCACGCTCAACCTGTCGTCGGTTAAGCTTTGGACCGCCAAGCTCCACCGGTTGCATGGTACGTCGGAAGCACTAACGCGTGCTTTGCTAGCGACTGATGACTAGCGACTGACGACTGAAACAAAAAAGCCCCGCTGGAGGTGCTTCTCCGTCGAGGCTTTTCTTAAATAATCCCTTGGGTCTTTGCGAGGTTTCGTCTCGCTGACGGTTAGTGTTTCTTTTTCTTCTTCGCAGCCTTTTTCTTGGTTGCCATGAAGTGTTTCCTCCGTGAACTTTTTTCCCTTGCAAGGTGTTCGGTTGGGCGCGTGGCCTTTCCGATGCAGCCCAACTTGTGGTATGGGCCCACCTGTTAATACAAGATATTGCGGCAGTGTTACAGGACTGTCAACAGAATTCTTGCTTTCTGGAGACTCCCGCGACTGCTCTCGCTCGTGGCCGCCTTCAAGTACACTGCTCGCGCACGAGCCGCTCGATGAAACGCGATCCCATTGAACTTGAGATTTTCAAGAATCTCTATCACTCGATTGCCGAGGAGATGGGCGCTGCCTTGCGCCGCACGGCCTTCTCTCCGAACATCAAGGAGCGCCGCGACTACTCCTGCGCAGTGTTTGACGCGTGCGGCGAAGTGATTGCCATGGGCGATCACATGCCTGTACACCTGGGATCGATGCCCATGTCGGTGCGCGCGGCCATCGCGCACGGTGAACTCGCACCCGGCGATATGGTGATGTTGAACGATCCGTTCGCCGGCGGCACACACTTGCCCGACATCACGCTGGTCGCGCCAGTGTTTGCAAAAAAGGTGCGGGGCAAGCGCGGCACGCGGGCGGCGCCCGATTTTTATGTTGCATCGCGCGCTCACCACGCCGATGTCGGCGGAACGTATCCGGGATCGATGGGACTGTGCCGGGAGATTTACCAGGAGGGCTTCCGCATTCCGCCGGTAAAGATCCTGCGCGGTGGGGAGATGGATCGTGACGTGCTCGATCTGCTGCTGGCCAATGTGCGGACGCCGCGAGAACGGGAAGGCGATCTGGGAGCGCAGATTGCGGCCTGCCACACCGGGGCGGCACGCTTGCGCGAAATTTCCGCGCGTTACGGACTTGAAAGAGTGCGCCGCGCCGCCGCCGACTTGCTCGACTATTCCGATGAAATCATGTGTGGATTTCTGAGCACCGTTCCGGCCGGCGTTTACCGGGCTGAGGACTCTCTCGACAACGATGGCGTGAGTGAGAAGTCCGTGAAGATCGTCGTGGAAGTCAGGATCCGCTCCGCTCGAGCCGCAGTTGGGGCTTCCCGCCGGTCGCGGGCAGGAGTGCCCGCGCCACACGGTCGAGCACCCTTGGTGACCGTGGATTTCTCGGGCAGCGATCCGCAGGTTGAAGGCAGCATCAACGCGGTGGAAGCGATTACGTATTCGGCCTGCTTCTACGTGTTTCGCTGTCTCGTGCAAGAGGATGTCCCGGCGACGGCGGGCCTGATGCGATCGATTGAGGTGGTTGCGCCCGCCGGAACCGTGGTCAACGCGCGTCCGCCGGCAGCGGTTGCTGGTGGAAACGTTGAAACGTCGCAGCGCATTGTGGATGTGCTTTTGCGCGCCTTGGCCGGTGCGGTTCCGGAGCGCATTCCGGCGGCCGCCTCTGGCACCATGAACAACCTGACCATCGGCGGGATGGACCCGCGGACTGGCGAGCCCTTCGCGTATTACGAGACCATCGCTGGTGCGATGGGAGCGCGTCCCATGAAAGACGGCGTTTCCGGCGTGCACACGCACATGACGAACTCCCTGAACACTCCTGCGGAAGCTTTGGAGTATGCGTATCCCTTGCGGGTTCGGAAGTACGGCTTGCGCCGCGGCAGTGGCGGCGTGGGGCGGCATCGCGGGGGAGATGGCGTGGTGCGAGAGATTGAAGTTCTCACCAATGCGGAGGTCACCCTGCTGGCGGACCGGCGCAGCCGCGGGCCTTACGGTTTGCAAGGAGGCGGAGAAGGCATGCCAGGCAAAGCGAGTATCGAAGACGCAGATGGCAAACATCGCGAGCTGCCTGGGAAATTCAGCGTACGCCTGAAGAAGGGGGAACGCATACGCATTGAATCCCCGGGCGCGGGCGGGTGGGGCACGAAGGATTTGTAGCAATTCCAAATTGCAAGCACAAAGGAGCCTGAGCAATGCATGTCATCAAGTCTGTCAAGGTCCTGTCGGTCGCCAAAATCATGGGGGCGGTCTATGCAGCAATCGGGCTTCTCTTCCTGCCGTTTGTCTTGCTGATGAGCTTGGCCGGTTCTCTTGTGCCCCATCAAGAGGGGCAAGGCAATCTCGGACCGATTATCAGTTTGTTTTTCGGATTGTTTGCGCCTGTAATTTACGGCGTGATGGGCTTCATCCTAGGGGCATTGAGCGCGTTTCTTTACAACCTGTTCGCAAAATGGGTCGGGGGAATTGAGGTACAGGTACAAGCGGTGGGTCCGGCGCGAGTCATGGGCTAGCTCGCTGATTGAATCATGCATCACGGCGAGCGGTATCATTGATTACATGGATGCTATTGCTTCGCATTACCTCGACGAAATCCGCCGGCAGCTTCGCGGACACAAGCGCCTTGTCGAAGGCGCTCTTGCGCAGCTGAAAGACGAAGACTTCTTCGTTACGCTCGACCCTGAATCCAATTCCATCGCCATTCTGATCAAACACATTACCGGCAACATGCGGTCGCGCTTTAGCGACTTCCTCACGTCCGATGGGGAGAAGCCGGACCGTCATCGCGACCAGGAATTCGAACTCTCCGACAAAACGACGCGCGCAGAATTGATGAACTGGTGGGAGAACGGCTGGAATGTGGTTTTCTCGGCGCTCGATTCACTTACGCCCGATGACGTGATGCGCACGATTTATATCCGGCAGGAGCCCCATACGGTTGTGCAAGCGCTCAACCGGGCGATGGCGCACTATGCCACGCACCTCGGTCAGATGGTATTTCTGGCGAAGCATTTCCGTTCGACCGAATGGAAGACATTGAGTGTGCCGCGCGGCAAGTCGGAGGAGTTCAATCGCATGTCGCTCGAAGAGCGGCGCAAAGCTGGACACCCGTTAGGGCCCACGCAGCCCCCGAAACAAGCCTGACACCGCCGCCAGTGCGCTAGTGGGAAGTGCCGTAGTACCGGTAGTGTCCCGTAACTTTCCAGTTGAAAATCACGTCTTCCATGTGCGGACCCTGGCCGATGTTGTGAACGATCATGTAGCGGCCGCTCGGTCCCTTTTGATCCACAACGATGCCGATGTGCGGAACGCCTCCGCCCAAGTCCCAGGTGACGAGATCGCCTGAGTGATAGTCGGAGGGCGTAGTCGTAGTGGGCAGCACTTCTCCGTGACGCTGAAAGAAGACCATCAGGTTCGGGACGCGGCGGTGGTCGATGTTCGGGTCGGGGCGGCGCAGCAGCCAATTCCATTTCCGCGGATACGCGGAGTAGTTGGCCGCCATGTCTTCGTGCACTTCTTTCTGCAGGTCAACCCCGACTGCGCGGTACGAGCGGATGACTTCATCGGTACAGACGCCTGTGTCGGGGTTCACATCTCCGCCGGGATACGGGATGCGAACATAGGCAGGGTCGTAGCGGACTGCGTGGTGAGTGCGTTCGACCGCGGCTGCGACCAGCTTGCGGAGAAAATCCTCGTGAGAGTTGGAGGCATTCGCAGCGGGCGGGGTTTGCGAGGGCGCCAGGCACGCGATGCCCATGAACAGCAGCGTCACCGGAAAAGCCCTCATCGGGTGACAGAATCCGGATCTCATCGTTGTGGCGGGGGATGATGGATTGTAGGCTGGAGCGCAGGGGACTACAACCGCCGATGTTAGAATCAAGAGTTTGCATTGATCGTGCGATGTTCATAAGGCAGCAATCATGACGAATACTATGCTGGCGGTGGTCAAGCCGGAGGCCGCCCCCGGCGCCGATGTCCGCCAAGTCAAAATTCCTACCTACGGCCGCACCGATGTGCTGGTGAAAGTCAAAGTCGCCTCCATCTGCGGAACCGATCTGCACATTTACGAGTGGGACCGCTGGGCGCAGGGACGCATTCACCCGCCGCTGGTTCCTGGACACGAATTCTGTGGGGAAGTAGTGGCCTACGGCGACGAAGTGACCAGCGTGAAAGAAGGCGACTTCGTTTCCGCCGAAATGCACGTGGCCTGCGGCAAGTGCCTGCAGTGCCGCACAGGCGAAGCGCACATCTGCCAGAACGTGAAGATTATCGGCGTCGACGCCGACGGCGCTTTCGCCGAATACGTGGTGATTCCCGAGTCGAATATCTGGAAACTCGATCCCGGTATTCCTCTGGAGTACGCGTCCATACTCGATCCTTTGGGAAACGCCGTACATACGGTACTGGCGGGGGAAATCGCCGGAAAGAGTGTGGCGATCACGGGCTGCGGACCGATTGGTTTGTTTGCGATCGCGGTCGCGCGGGCCGTGGGTGCGGCGCAGGTGTTTGCGATCGAGGTGAACGAGCATCGTCGTAACGTGGCTCGGCAAATGAAGGCCGATTTCACCCTCGATCCTTCGAAGGATGACGTGAATGCGATCGTCATGGAACAAACTGGCGGCGCAGGCGTCGACGTAGTGCTCGAGATGGCGGGACATCCCAGCGCGATTCGAACAGCCTTCGACATTGTTCGCCGTGGCGGCAGAATTTCTCTTCTCGGCCTGACCTCCAAGCCCGTCTCCCTGAATTTTTCCGAAGACATCATCTTCAAAGGACTCACTATTCAAGGCATCAACGGCCGCCGCATGTACCAGACCTGGTACCAGATGACCGCGCTCCTCAAAGCCGGGAAACTGGACCTGCACCCGGTCATCACCGACCGCATCGCTATGAAGGATTTTTCGAAAGCCATGGAGCGGTTGAAGACCGGCGAGGCGAGCAAGATTCTGGTTTATCCCAACGGAACCAAGTAGCAATGGGCCTCGACGCGTTTGTGTGCTGCAATTGCATTCGAGAAGGCAAAGCCATAGCCCATCCCTCTCCCGAAAAGCTTGTGTTCGATGACGGCGGTCAACCTGCCCTAAAGGACGGTGCGTCCACTGACGACTGGATCAAGCACGATCACTGGCTGGCCGAATCGTGTGAGCATGCCGGATTCCTGGTATCAGTAAGACTAGGGAATATTTCAATGATCGCGCATGTCCGAGAATTGCTGGGCGATCTCCAAAGGACCAACTTGCGTTTCCCGATCCTTCTTGAGAACGTCGTGTGCGACGGTACCCACAGCGGCGACAGCATTTCTACCCCGGACGTTCCGCCGCTCCTGAAGGAAGTGAATACGATGCTGCTCCGCAACACCCTCGACTCAATGGACAAGGGATTTTTCACGAGCATGAAGCGATTGTGCGAGGCAAGCATCGCCACCGGGAATCCGATTGTGTTTTGAGGTTCCCGCTCGATCTAGTGTGTAAGGCCTTGAGTCGTCAAAGGCGCTCAATCCGAAAGTCGTAGCACCCGGCTTCGGTGTCGCGAACGTGCAGATACTTCACTTCGTCTTCTTCCAACAATCGCGCAATAGGTGTCTCGACCTCGCCGTTTTCGACGTGCTCTTCCGTGATCAAACGCCTTCCTTCGCTGTATGCAGCTAACGTCAGCCGATGGCTGCGAAGGTCTTCGGGAAAGCCCGCGTCCGCTCCAAACCGTTCGCATGATTCTTCGTGAATAAAGATGGGTCCCGGCAAGGGGAGCGGCTCGATTCCGTGAAAAGGATCGTACGTAAAAAGAATCCTGCGGTCCCTCCCAACCTGGAAGTCGCGCAAACAGTGGCGGCAAGGACCATATCCAGTGGCCACCTCAGCATGAGCGGGGTGGCCGTACCCGGGGGACCGCATGGTTGAGCGGACGAGATCGGCAACCTTGGTTGGGATAGCGGCGACGCGGAAAGGATGTGGCATGGGCCCTCGCTTCAGAGGAGCTGTAGTACTCCAGCAAATTCGCAGAGACGACGAAACTGGGCTATCCGAAGCTTGTGGCCAAACTGAATTGTTGAGAAATGGGAGGCGCTGAAGCGTTAGCGTTTTCCCTTCGCTTTGGCTGGGGCCGTGGTGGGACTCGGCTTGGAACTTTCGACGGCCACTTTCTTCTGGGCGCTTAGCTTCTTGTCGCGCGCGGCTTGCGCCTGGCGGTCAGAATAGGTCAGATTGCGGTCTTTGGGCATGAGCCATCATTCCACAGTGCAGCGAACCGCGCCAGCCCTGGTGACGTCGCCCCGCACGACATAGCAGAAGCCGGCACGTTCCTCTAATCTGCCCCGCGGTATTAGACTGATAGATCGAATCCGCTGGCCCATTCGCCTTGCGGAGAACTTCTTCGAGGTCGCGATGCCTACTGCTACCCGCACGAATCCGCTTTCCTACCTCACCGACCAGATCAACGATCTCAAAGCCAAGGGCACCCACTTCAACCTCCGCGTGCTCGAGGACGAGCAGGCCCCCGAGTGCACGTTCGACGGCAAAAAAGTCATCAACCTCGCCTCGAACAATTATCTCGGACTGACCACGCACCCGAAGCTGCGCGAGGCGGCTCTTGAAGCAACCCGCAAGTACGGAGTCGGCTCGGGTGCCGTGCGCACCATCGCCGGGACGATGAAGATCCACATGGAACTGGAAGAAAAGATCGCGCGCTTCAAGAATGTGGAAGCCTGCGTGGTCTTTCAGTCCGGCTTCGCGGCGAACGCAGGGACGGTGTCGGCGGTGCTGGGGAAGGAAGACTTCATCATTTCCGACCAGCTCAACCACGCGTCGATCATCGATGGCGCACGCCTCTCGCGTGCCAAGATTCTGGTCTTCAATCACAAAGACCTCGCCCACGCTGAAGAGCAACTGGCCAGTATCAAAGATCAGCCCGGCCGCAAGTTGCTCATCACCGATGGCGTCTTCTCCATGGACGGCGACATCGGCCCGCTACCTGGCCTGTGCGATCTTGCCGAGAAATACGGGGCCATCATGATGGTGGACGACGCGCACGCTTCCGGCGTCCTCGGGCGCGCGGGCCGCGGCACCATCGACCATTTCAGCGTACACGGCCGTGTCGACATCCAGGTGGGAACGTTGTCGAAAGCGATTGGCGCGCTGGGCGGATACGTTTGTGGCACCCGCGACCTGATCGACTATCTCTACCACCGCGCAAGACCGTTCCTGTTCTCGACTTCGCATCCCCCGTCGGTTGCGGCCACATGCATCGCGGCCTTCGATGTGCTTCAGGATGAGCCGGAACGCATAGAGGACTTGTGGGAGAATACGCGCTTCTGGAAGAAAGAGCTTGGCCTGCTCGGGTTCGATATCGGGGGCAAGACTACGCCGGCCAGCGAGACGCCAATCACGCCCATCATCATCGGCGACGGCGCCCGCACCATGGAATTCTCCCGCGAACTGTTCAAGGAAGGCGTGCTAGGCACCGGCATTGCGTTTCCCACGGTGCCGGAAGGCAAAGCACGCATCCGCACAATCATGACCGCTACGCACACTGCGGACGAGCTGGAGCGAGCGCTGGATGTTCTAGAAAATGTTGGGAAGAAGATGGGAATTCTGGGGTAGGGAATCGCGCTTCGCTGTGGAACTGTGGAGCGGCGGGTGTCCGCCCCCTGCAAAATCACACCTTACAACTCCTCAAACACAAACCGGTCGCTCACGACGAAATTCAGAATCGAGCAGGTCGCAATCGTGAGGATGTTCGCGACAAGATAATTGAAACGCGCTCCACCGACCAGCACCTTCATCACCAGCATATTCCCAACGATCGAAAACAAGCCCGTCGTGAGATTGAACTTCGCGAACCGCGCCCACGAACTCCCGCTGGTCCGATCGGCCCATGTGAAGCGCTCGTGCCAGAAAAAATTGTGGATGACCGCGGCCTCCACCGCCAAGGCGGTAGCCACCAGATAATCCAATCGGAATCCCGACTTCAGCAACGTAAGGGCAGCTAACTGCACTACGATCCCGCCCGCACCCACAGCGTTGAATTTCAGCCACCGAATTCCCGTGTGCGAAGCGCTCATTGAATCTGCTCCTCGCGATACAGGCGATAGCCGTTCTTCAAGGTGAAGAACACGATCATCAACGTCATCCCCGCTAATCCAATCGCACCACCGATATCAAACAAGCGGTAGTGCCCGTGCAGCACGATGGGCCAGCGCAGCAATGCGAGATTTCCCACCGCCAGCAGCAGACGCAACTCGGTCGGCCCAAAGTTCCAGAAAGACAAATGAAATTCTCCCAGCGTGTAAGTGGCGAGATACGACTGAATCGACATCACCAGGAACGCGATCAACAGTCCGATTGCAATCCACGGATGCATATATCCTGACAGCGCCAGCCCGCCCATCATCGCAACGGCGCCGAAGCTGTCGACCATGTGATCGACGTAAAAACCGTAACGCGGCCGCTGCTGCTGCCGGACCCGCGCCAGAGTTCCGTCGAGCGAGTCTCCCAGCCAGTTCACCGCCAGGCATCCGATCACCGCCAGCAGGTAATACTTGTTCCAGCGCGAGAGGGCATAGAACACCCCCGCCATGATCTGTCCTACGAGCCCGAGGGCGGTCAGATGGTCGGAGTTGATCCACTCTGGCGTGTGCTCGGCCATCCAGACAAGCGCCTTTTTCTCGACGGCCGCCAGGAAACTTGCCTGCACCCGCTTCGTGTTTGCCACCGACGTACCCACGCGCCGAATGTCCCTCAGCACTCCCGGATTCGCCTGCTCGCAGTAATCCACCAGCGGACTTGCCATATCGCTGCCTCCTGCCCTCGATCGCCACTTTCAGGCAATCCGATGCAGGCGGCAATGCACAGGTGGTCGCGCAGGCCACAAACCTCGATCATCAGCTAAGCGATTGCAATAAAGGTAGATAGAAGTCGGTATCAACCGTGAGCTGATCTGCTTTCCAAAGGGGCGAAGCCACGTCTTACTCCAGGGACTGCGCAGACCTTCATTGTACAAGAGCAGCTCATGCCCTCCAGAATCGCGCCCGCCCTGCTGACTTGCCTGTTGTTATGTCTAGCCTGCATCGCTAGCGACAGCGACCCCGCCTTGTCGCCCGATGGCAAGACGGTCGTCTTCATGACTGACCGGGACGGCGACATCGAAATTTATACGGCGAACGCCGACGGCACCAATCTCCGGCGCCTTACCCATTCTCCGGGGCGGGATGCTCATCCCGCGTTTTCGCGCGACGGAAAGAAGATTGCCTTTCAGTCGCCTCGCGGGGATCGCCAGCCCCAGGTCTACGTCATGAACGCCGACGGTTCGAACCAGACGCGGCTCACCGACCTGGCAGGATTCTCCGGCGTCCCGGACTGGTCCCGCGATGACCGGCAGATCATTTTTCAAGCCAACCTGAACCCAACACTCGATCCCGCGCACTGGCAGATCTTCGTGATGAATTCCGATGGCAGCAACGTCCGGCAGATTACTCACGACACGTACAACGACCAGGTGCCGAAGTGGTCGCCTGATGGAAAGAGAATCCTGTTCTTCTCCGATAAGACCGGGCGCAACCAGATCTACACGATGCGGCCTGACGGTTCCGACTGGCAGCCTGTGCTCACCAGCGCGCGGGATGATCACGCGGCCTCGTGGTCCCACGATGGGCAGCGCATCTTGTTCACGTCTGACGCAGGTCACGGTCTGGATATCTACACATTGGCCTTGCGAACGAAAGAACTGAAGCAGCTGACCACCAACGCTCCGGGGCATGGCGTCCCGTACTGGTCGGCAGACGAGACGGTAATCCTTTTCACCCGTTACGAAGGCGAACAAAGTGACATCTATGTCATGAATTCCGATGGATCAAATCAGAAGAAGGCCCCGTTCTGAGGTGTTGCAGGCAAAAGCCTCCCGCGGGCCCTCCGAAAGATATGAGAGTTGAACGATGGAGCGACGGGCGTCCCCGCCCGTCGGCCCTTGCGCAGGACATAAATGACGAAGGCGGGGACACCCATTGAAGGACAACGCAGGTTGTCGGACAGGAGTGTCCGACCCACACTTTGTCGACTGGGAAGTTTGAAATGACTTGCGTCACGGTTCCAACCCAGTCTGTTCGCCGAGCGGCTTCTGCACTGCCGGAACTGCGCTTCGTCGGCGCATCGTCTGTGGTAAATCGGATCGCAAGATCCACAAGCCTGCAGCGACCGCCCCGGCCCACGTGATCGTGCTCAGGCCTAGCGACTCGAGATCCGCAGCCCGACTACCCCGCAGTGGAATAAACCGTCCGACCTGCCACGCGATGCTTGCTGCTGCGGCTGCTATGAAGATCGACTTGCCCAACTCCAGCCAGGGCAAATCGGAGAGCGAGACCAATTTGCGACGATGCAGCAGGAGCGCCGCCACGATCGTATTCGCCACGATCCCGATATCAGATGCGATCGCCAGCCCCACCACCGAGAACGAGTGAAACAACCACCGATATACCTCGATAGATGCAATCGTCACCAATGTGCAAGCTACCATCGGGGTCAACGTGTCGCCGGCCGCGTAAAACGCACGTGCGTACAGACCCTGCGCGGCCCAGAACGCCAGCGACAGTGAGAACCAGAAGAAGTACAGCGCCGTTTCCTGGGAGTCGCCGAAGGAAAAACGTCCACGCCGGTAGACCAGGTCGATGAGCGGCAAAGCGGCCACCATCATCAATGCCGAACACAGAAACGAAAGAGCCGAGACGCGATAAACCGACGCATTCACGGTCTCGCCGAACTCCTTCAGTCGCTTCTCGCCGAAGAGTCTGGCGAAGAAGGGAAGCGATGCCTGCCCCGTGGCCTGTCCCAGCACCGCGATCGGCACAGCGAAGAGTCGCTTCGCGTAGTTGAGTCTCGCAATGTCGCCCACACCACTCGAAGCGAAGTAGCGGAGAATCCAGTCGTCGGCCGTCACCAGCGAAACGCCCAGCATCAGCGGGATCGATAGGCGCACCCATTCACGGAATGCCGGATTGTTCAGATCGAAGGACGGACGATATCCAGTTCCAATCCGCGCCGCCCCAATCGCGTTGACGAGGAACGGCCCGATAATCGCTCCCGCCAGCGCTCCCCATGCTAGAGAGGCGATGCCCAACTGCTTGCCGGCGACGATGCCGCCCAAAATGATGAAGACGTTGTAGAGTAGCGGCCCGAAGCTGGGGAAAAGAAACATGCGATGCGACAAGAGCACCGCCCCGACCACGCCGCCCACATAGAAGAAGATCTGCGCGGGAAGGAGGATGCGCGTGAGGGAGACGCACAGCTTCATCTGCTCCGCTGAAAATCCGTGGAACATCCAGCCGACGAATTGCGGGGTGAAGATCTCGGCCGCCAGGATACCAACCAGAAACACGGTGGTCATCACCGTGATGATCACGGAAAAAGTTTTCTCCGCATCCGCTTCACGCTTCTCGGCCAGAAAGCGCGTGTAGATGGAAATAAACGTGATGGATGCTGTGCCGCCAGCCAGGATGTAATTGAGCCAGTCGGGCAAGGTGAAGGCCGCGACGTAGGCATCGGTCTGCCCGCCCGCGCCGAAGGCATACGCGATGTACGCTTCGCGCAAATAGCCAATCACGCGCGACAGCATGACCGTCGTCATCAGCAGAACTGTTGCCGAGAACGCGCTGTGCTGGTGTGACGGTCGCAGAATCCGAAGGATGCGGGCCAACATGATGGAGGTGGTCGTTTCAGCCTATCAAAAGCGGGCCGCGAAGCACGCCTGCATGTACCAACTCACAAAACGTTAGTCACTCTATCGAACATGTGAAAAACCTGGACTGCAACTTGGTGTACACTGTCTCGCCTCGAATCAATCCCCGTTCATGGCGTTGAAAACCGCGCTGGACTGGCCATTCAGTGCGCCGACATATTTTTTGCCGAATATTCACCCGGCGTTAACCTCTGCTGCCCCTCGTCGCAAGTATTCTGCGCCCTCGTCTACAAAACCTTCGCAACTCTCACTTAGGAGGATCCCTCTTTATGCGACTCCCTCGTTTTGTGAATGGCCTGTTCGGCCTGCTGCTGGCGGGTGCGATATCTGCTTCGGCTGCCGTGTGTCCGCTGAATTCCAACGGCGCGACCGTTCAACACGTGATCTACGTGCAGTTCGATAACACGCATTTCACGCGCGACAATCCCAACGTTCCCTCCGACCTCGAACAAATGCCGCACCTGCTGGATTTCATTCGCGGCAACGGCACCTTGCTCTCGAACCACCACACTCCGCTCATCTCGCACACAGCCACCGACATCCTCACCGCCATCACGGGTGTGTACGGCGACCGCCACGGCGTGCCCGTCGCCAACAGCTTCCGCTACTTCAAGCCCGATGGAACTTCCAGCCCCGGCGTTTCGTTTGCCTACTGGACCGATCCCCTGTTCGATCCCACTACGTCAGCTCCTACCGATACGAAGTTCAACATGCTGACTGCCGATGGCAAGAATGCTCCGGCCCCCTGGGTGCCGTTCACGCGGGCTGGCTGCAATTTCGGAGCCGTGGCCACCGCCAACACGATCCTTGAGAATATTCGGACCGACATCCCGACGGTATTCGGCGCCGGATCACCACAAGCACAGGAAGTTGCCACGAATCCGGGGCAGGCGTTCGCCGACTTCGTCGGCATCGGCGTGCATTGCGCCGCAGGCGACGCGTTGTGCAGCGCGGCCAACGGAGGCGAGCCTGATCTGCTTCCTGACGAGCCGGGCGCATACAACGGCTTCAACGGACTGTTCGGTCACGTCTATGTCGCGCCCGTTGTCAGCCCGAACGGTCCGCTGACTGACCTGAACGGTGCGGTCATTCAAGATGCGACGGGACATATCGGGTTCCCCGGCTTCGACGGGATGGCGGCGAGAGTTTCCCTCTCTTACGTAGCGGCCTTGCAGGAACACGGTGTCCCCGTCACCTACGCTTACATCTCCGATGCGCACGACAATCACCCCAGCGGTCCCGCCTTTGGACCCGGCTCCGCGGGATACGTTGCCGCGCTGGCCGCCTATGATGACGCGTTCAACAAGTTCTTCACGCGCCTCGCGGCCGACGGCATCACGCGCGACAACACGCTATTCGTTTTCACGGCCGATGAAGGCGATCACTTTGTGGGCGGTCCGCCTTCCCCGGCGAACTGCGACGGAGTGACCGTCCCCTGCACCTATGCGCAGATTGGTGAACTCAGCACCAACCTGGCTGGATTGCTGGCCACTGAAGCGGGCATCACCACGCCTTTCACAGTTCATTCCGACGACGCGCCCACCATTTACATCACCGGCAATCCGTCACGCACCGATGCCGTTACCCGCAACTTCGAGCACGGACTCGCTGCCCTGACTGCCCTGAACCCAATCAGCGGCAACACCGACACGCTCACTCAGTTCATGGCGGATCCGGTCGAAATGAAGCTTTTGCACATGGTCACGGCCGATCCCGCACGGACGCCAACTGTCACCATGTTCGCGAACCCTGACTACTTCCTGTTCGCGGGCGCGCCGAACTGCAACTCACCATGCGTCGTCGAGAGTCCCGGCTTTGCCTGGAATCACGGCGACGTGCAGAAGGAGATCACCACGACGTGGCTTGGCATGGTCGGCCCCGGAGTGAGAAGGCAAGGAGTCGACCGGGAAACCTGGTCCGATCACACCGACATCCGGCCCACGATTCTTTCGTTGACCGGATTGCTTGATGACTACTCGCACGATGGCCGTGTCTTGGCCGAAGTCATGCGCAGCGGGTCTTTGCCGAGTGGCATCCGCCGGAATCCTCTGGCGTTCACTCTTCTTGCTCAGGCCTACAAGCAACTGAACGCGCCAGTGGGGCAGTTTGGCCGGGCCACGCTGGCTACTTCCACCAAGGCGCTGGCGGGAGACGACCGGACCTACAACCGTCTGGAAGATCGGCTAGCTTCGCTGGGAAGTCAACGCGACGCGCTGGCCGCCCAGATCATTCAGAAGTTGGAAGCGGCCGAGTTCAGCAATCAACCGCTGGATTGGCCGACCACGTTCGGACTCCTAGCCCAGGCGAACCGCTTGATCGAACGCGCTGGCGGAGACTGAGAAATGCGATAACCACAGAGGACACAGGGTCGCACAGAGGATGGATTGTTCTGTGCAACTCAGTGCCCTCTGGGGTTAGTGTTTTGAAGTTCAGTGCGAGGGTCTCGATTGCAGTTCTTTCCAGCGTTGCTGCCCGACGGCCTCTTTTCCTTCTTCGATCAAATAAAACTTGTCCGCATCCAGATTGCGGAACGTCTGCTTCTGGCCGCTTGGCCACGATACCTCGACGGTCTCGACTCGGGTCGCCTTGCCTAATCCGAAATTCGCGCGCAGGTCGCTTTGGGAGAGATAGCTGCCGCCGCCCGCGATTTCGCGAATCTGCGAGATTCCTCCGGCAACGACGCGCACCCGCGCGCCCAGAGCGTCGTGATTGCTCTTGGTACCCACCAGCTTGAAATTTACGAAATGATTTCCGTTTCCCCCGTTGTTGTGCAACAGCAAAGGCGAATCGCCATTGTTCCCCACCACCAATTCCATGAATCCATCATTATCGAAATCGGCGAAAGCCACGCCGCGCCCCACGTACGGCTTCTGAAACCCAGTACCTGCCTGCTTCGAGACTTCGGTGAACTTACCGTTGCCTTCATTGTGGAAGAGCGTGTTGGTCTGCTTGTAGTGGATGTCGGGCGTGACCTGCTCGACCTCCGGGTAAACATGCCCATTTGCGATAAAAATATCCAGCCAGCCGTCGTTGTCGTAATCGAAAAATCCTCCGCCGAAGCTGAGCACCTCGCGCGTGGGTACCGTGATCCCTGCCGGACCACTCACTTCATCGAAGTATCCCTTGCCGCTGTTGTGCCACAGGTGATCGGAAGATTTCTGGAAGTCCGAAATATAAAGATCGAGCCACCCGTCGTTGTCGTAGTCACCGAGCGAAATGCACATTGCCGCCATGATCTGCCCTTGGCCGGCGACCGCCATGCCTGCGGGCAGGCCCTCTTCCGCGAAGGTTCCGTTTTGCTGGTTGTGGTAGAGATACGCGTACAAGCCGTCGTTCGCGACGAAGATATCTGGCCAGCCGTCGTTATCGTAGTCAGCCGCGCCTACAGACAGATTCTTGCCCTCCGGTTGATAGAGCTTCGCGGACTTGGTCACGTTCGTAAACGTGCCGTCGCCATTATTGTGATAGAGAATGTCCGGGCTGCCCTTGTACGCGCTCGGCGGGCAACTGCTTTTCGTGCCACCCAAGTCGCAGTAACGCTTTGCATCCGGACCCAGCGCCACGTAGCCGCCCACGTACAGATCGAGTTTGCCGTCGCGGTCGTAGTCGAAGAAGGTTGCGCCCGCGTGAAACAGCGTTCCGAACTCCATGCCCGCGACGCCGGCCTTGTCAGTGACATCGGTAAATGTTCCGTCGCCATTGTTGTGGTAGAGAACGTTGCGCCCGAATTGCGTGACGTAGAGATCCGGGAAGCCGTCGTTGTCGTAGTCGCCCCAGACGCAGCCCAGTCCGTAACCGGTCCCGGGAACGTTGGCCTTGTCGGTTACGTCGGTGAACGTCCCGTCGCCGTTATTGCGATAGAGAGCGTTGCGCACCGAAATGCCGCGATCGTAAAGGTCGCGTCCGTTCACGAAGTAAATGTCCTGCCAACCGTTCCCGTCGAAATCCGCGACACATACCCCGGGCCCGAATTCTTCTCGATTGATGGAGATGCCCTGGTTGCCCTTGAAGTGGGTGAACTTAATTCCGGACTGCGCGGTCACGTCGGTGAACTGGATGGGTTTGCCGGTCTGCCCTTCCAGGAAGGGGCCGAGCGAAGCAAGGAGGAGACTGCTTGCCAGCAAGCCAACAGAATGCCAGTTGCGGGAGCCCCAGCCCATGCCACCGCAGCTTAACCTAGAGCGTGAGACGTGAACAGCCTTCCCTCGATGGTGCTGTTCCTTCAAGCCGCTCGCAAGCGTTCGGCGATGTCTGGGTACCCCTTTTCGTCGGCCACCTCGTCGGGCGTGCGGCCTTCGTCATTTTTCGCGTTGGGGTTCGCCCCGTGCTTCAACAGCACCTCGACCATGGGCTTGTCGCCGTGCTGCGCAGCCGCGTGCAGGGCGGTCCAGCCCTTCTGCTGGCGCGCGTTCACGGGAGCGCCATGCTCCAGCAGGGCACGCACGATTGCCAGGTTCCGCGCGGTGGCCGCCGAGTGCAGCGGCTGCACCTGCATCGGATTATTGGCCACAGCGCCCGCATCAGCGTGATGCTCGAGCAACACACGCGCAACGCTTTCCTCGCCAAAAAAGGCCGCAAAGTGCAAAGGGGTGAAACCGTCGCCGGAGTGCGCATTGGCGAGCCGAGGGTCGCGATCCACCATCTCCTCTACCAGGTCGGCACGCCCAAGGCTAGCGGCTTCGAAAATATCGAGATCCGGACGCACCCGGCGTAGCAACTCGACCATGTCTTTGCGTCGTCGGTACAGCGCCTGCATCAGCGCCGAGACGCCGCTGACATCGCGTGCTGCACCCAGCGTGCGATCCGCGGCAAGCAGTTCCTTCAGTCGCTCTGCGTTTCCCGACTCGATAGCTTCGATGACATCCGCGTTTTCGGCCACGCTTGAGACCTCCGTGCCCCCGCTCGTCCGGCTGCGAAGGGCAGGCCCATCATAGCAATCCCTCGAAAAACCTCACTGCTCAGACGCTGAGGAAGAGATCACATGACCCGGTCGGGCGAGTTCCCCGGCGCGGAAGGCCCTGGTACCCCGTTACTGACCGATGTGATGAGCGTCACACCAAGTCCATGCGGGGCGTTCTAGCCTGTCCTGTAGCGCGGTTTTCGCGAACTCCCTCGAGGGACTCATTACCGCTCAAAAGCGGTCCGCGAGACCGCTCCCGGAGCGCGTAGTGGGTAAAGCGATTGGGAATCGGGCTACCCAGCCTCCCACACGGGTTCAACTCCCGACGCTCCGGCCAACTTTGGCGGAGACTGAGCCACGCCGCAGCCGTACACTGGCCTCGTCTCCGGCTCGCATCAAGGAGGCTCCCATGTGGAGAACGCCTTTCCTGGTTTTATCTTTGTCGCTCCTCGGCTTTATGGTTTCGGCGCAAGACAAGCAATCGGCCGCGAAGCCCGGCGCCAGCACTACCATCAACAGCATCCCGGTGGATGCCGCGAAGCGTGAAAATCCCGTCAAGTCCACTGAAGAATCGCTGGCGCGCGGCAAGAAGCAGTACGGCTACGACTGCGCCATGTGCCACGGCAAGACCGGCAATGGCAAAGGCGACGTCGCTGCCGACATGAAGCTTGCGATGAATGACGAGACCAATTCATCAGTGCTCAAGGATCGCACTGATGGAGAGCTGTTCTACATCATTCAGAAGGGCAAGGACCAGATGCCTCCCGAGGGCGCACGGGTAAAGGACGAGACCATCTGGGATATGGTGAATTACGTCCGCTCCCTGGCGAAGAAGCCGGCGGACACTGCCGCCGCCGATAAAGCGCCGAATTAGTGACTTCAGCAACTCGTGTAGAGAGCTGCCGAGCTTGAGAGCAGCCTATCTTCGCCCTCGATCGTAGCCCATACGACCATCCGCGATACTGAGTGTCCGACTGAGTGCAACAGGTTCTACTGCCTGGGTGCGGAATGCCTCGCGTCCCAGACGCATCCTATCCAATGTGCTGATCGCGCTGCAGGTTGAAGTTGGCTGTTGGGCGCGTAATTTGTTTCCCGGACCGCAACATTCTTGGCCGTGGAATAAATTGCGCGCAGCTCAGTTATTCCTCATGAGCGCCGCACAAAAAACCAGAACGGTGCTTCAGGAGGAAGTATGAAAAAGACTCTTGCATTGTGTGCGCTCGTGTCGAGCATGATGCTCACGAACATGTTCGCGACCACGAACAGCGATTTCCGTCAGGCGACCGTGGTCGGTGTCGAGCAGGAAGCGTCACCCGCGGCCAATGCCGGAGCGTCATCCGACGCCCCGCTACGCGATGCGAGCTACTCGTACGACATCGCGATCCGCGTGGGCGACATTGTGTACCAGACCACTTACCAGTCAGCGTTCGAAGATGTATCACCGGTTTTCGCCACCGAGCGGGCCGTCCGGGCTAGCCAGAAGGGCAACGTGCTCTACGTGACCCTGCCCGGCAATCTGACGGTGCCCATGGCGATCGAAAGCCGCACCGCAGTGAACGGGGCATCCGGCAACAATTTCTCCAACTGACGTTCGGCTGGCACCATCGCCGGAAGCGGCCTGCCTTCGCAGTCGGAGGGCGGGCCGCTAGAATTTTTGGGACAAGAGAGTAACGGGAAGGGCTCTTCGCTATTGACCGTTCGTGGGCGGATCCTCCGGCCAGTAGCCGACTCGTACCTCAGCTTCAGACAATTGTTCAGGCGTCATCTCCCCGGCTAACGTCTTCAGCATCCGCTCACCATCGTGACCGCCTGCCCGCTTCGACAGCGCGTACCACATGTAGGCGCTCACGTAGTCGCGCGGTCCATCCGGGTTCTCATAAAAGTGCTCGCCCATCTCGAACTGCGCTTCGGGCAGATTCCAGTCGGCTGCCCGCTTCAAGAACCACATCGCAAGTTGTTCATCCTGCGGCACGCCCGCGCCATCTCGATACGCTTTGTAGAGCGCCCATTCTGATTTTGGGTCGGCGCAGTCTGATCCTTTCCATAGATCAGCGATTTTTTGGTGCGTTGCGTCTCTCAGGCGAAAGGCAATCTTCACCAAAATCTCAACCTCGACCGGCTGGTCGTTTTTCATGGCGGGCTGGTATCGCCAGGTGCCCACCTTCTCTAGCGCACGTTCATCCAACACGTCGTCCAATTTGCGGACTACTTTTATATCTCGCGGAAGTCCATCGGTCCCGACCACCAGGGAGAGTATTGAAGTCCCTTGGATCCCGGCTCGGCGGGACTCCGCGGGATACTTCGGGTTGGGCGTATGGAGCGGGCGCGGCGGGAAAACGTCCGCGCTTTTTAAAGAGGCGAGAGTCGATGAGTTCGACGTCTCAGTCGAGTCCTGTGCGAAGGCGCAGTTGCAGAGTGCGAGGAGCACAGCGGCGAGAATAATACCCAGAGGTTTGGCCATCACGAACACCTCCGCTCGTGCAAAAAGCATAGCCCTGCCCGTTTTTCCCGTACAACAGGGATGCCGGGATGAGCCAGCCCTATGTCGGGCTACGACCTATCTCGCAGCCCACCGCCAATCCATAAATTTCACCCTAGAATCGGGAGGGCCCGCACGCGCTTCTTTGTGGCCGCATAGATCGCGTTGCAGATGGCTGGAGCCAGCGGCGGAATCGGCGGCTCCCCGGCTCCGGACGGCGCCTCAGTGCTCTCCACGTAGTAGGCTTCCACCGGAGGCACTTCGTTCATGCGCAAGGGAGCATAGTCGTCGAAGTTGCCTTGTACGATGCGGCCTTTCTCCATGGTGATCTTGGCGCGCAGCGCATTGGCCAATCCGTAGATCACGCCTCCCTGAATCTGTTGCTCGAGAATGCCAGGATTCACGACCTGCCCGCAATCCATGGCTCCGACCACACGATGAATGCGTGGCTGATCGCCTTCCATCGAAAGTTCGACGACCTGCGCCATGTAGGTTCCAAAGCTGCCGAAGCATGCGATCCCACGATAGTGTGTAGCCGGCAGCGGCTTGCCCCAGCCCGCCTTGTCGGCTGCCATCTGCAGAACGCCGCGCATGCGTGCAGTGCGCCACGTCGAATCGAAGTACTTGATGTCCTCATCTTTCTGCAGCAGGTGGAGGCGATACGCGAGCGGATCTTTGCCCGCAGCGTTGGCCAGTTCGTCGATGAAACACTCGCTGGCGAAGCCGACCTGCAGGGCATATACAGAGCGCATCCATCCCAGAGGAACGGGGGTCTGCACATCGATGTATTCGACCAAGGCGTTCGGGAAGGAATACACCAGCGAAGCTTCGTCCTTGAGGTCGGGATCCACGCCGCCTTCTCCGGGTGAACCTTTCTGTGCGCTGATGGAAGGTGAGACCACGTGGTGGGTGAATGCAATTGGAAAACCCTGCCCATCGAGCACTGCGCTGAGCTTGTGATAACTCGCGGGACGATAGACAGAATTGCGCATATCGTCTTCACGCGTCCAGATCACTTTTACTGGTCCGTTGATCGCCTTCGAAACCTGTGCGGCTTCGACGGCGTAGTCGTGCTCCAGTCGCCGCCCGAAGCCTCCGCCGATGAGCAGGACATTTACTTTAACGTTGTCAGAATCCAGGCCCAGCGCGGCCGCCGCGGAGTCGCGCACATCCTGGGGGACCTGCGTCGGCGCCCAGATCTCACACTTGGATCCCTGCACATGAGCGGTAGCGTTGCCCGGCTCCATCGGGGCATGTGCCATGAATGGCGACTCGTATGTGGCTTCGATCCGTCGTCCTGAAACTTTCGACACATCGCCGGTCGAATAGAGCGTCGCGCCTTTCTTCCCCACGGAATCGCGCAGGGACTGCATGATCGCAGCTGTGTTCAGGTCTTTGTTGGGGCCTTCATCCCAGCTGACTTGCAGAACACGGCGCCCCTCCATAGCGCTCCACACGCTCTCAGCAACGACTGCGATCGACGAGTCGCTAACCTTGCCGACGTAGCTCACGCCGGGAACTTTCTTGGATTCCTTGTCGTCCAAGCTGGCGACCTTGCCACCGATGACCGGGCACCTCGCTAGCACTGCATACCTCATATCCGGTACGCGGAAATCGATGCCGTAGACGGCTGTGCCATTCACTTTCGGCGGGGTGTCGAGTCGCGCCAGCGGCTTGCCGACGATCTTGTAGTCCTTGGCCTGCTTCAGCGTGACGTCGGTGGGCACAGGGAGCATGGCCGCCTTGCTTGCCAGTTCTCCGTAGGTTGCCCGCCGATTCGAAGCAGCATGAACGATTGTGCCGTTCTCGGCCTTGCACGAAGCGCGCGCCACGTTCCAGTGCAGGGCGCCCGCGGAGATCAGCATTTCGCGCGCGACCGCACCGGCGCGCCGCATCGGGTCCCACGTCGTTCGAACGCTGGCGCTGCCCCCAGTGGTTTGATCCCCGAACAAAGTGCTCGCGCCCGCCTGCTCAATCTGGATCTGCTTCCAGTCGGCTTCAAGTTCTTCGGCGAGGATCATTGGCAGCGACGTGCGCACACCCTGCCCCATCTCGGAGCGGGCCACCACGATCGTGACTTTGTTGTCGGGTGTGATCTTCAGATAGGCATTCGGTGAGAACGCGTCGCCAGAGGCTCCGCTCGATCCGTGAGGCAGATAGAAGCCGATGACCAATCCTGCGCTTGCGGCCGTGCCCGCAGCGATGAAGTCGCGCCGGGAAAGTGGGCTCATCGCGCACCTCCCCCATTCGCGACGCGTTGAATCGCACGGCGAATGCGGTCATAGGTCCCGCAGCGGCAGATGTTGGCTGACATGAAAGAGTTGATTTCCTCGTCAGTGGGGTGTGCAGTCTTGGCGAGCAAGGCGGCCGCAGCCATGATCTGCCCGCTCTGGCAATAGCCACACTGCGGCACCTCTTCGGCAATCCACGCGGCCTGGAGCGGATGTTGCCCATTGGCCGCGAGTCCCTCAATCGTCGTGATGCTTTTGCCGGCGACCTGCGAGACCGGCGTCGAGCACGATCGCGCGACCGTCCCTTCAACGTGCACCGTACAGGCGCCACAAAGCCCGGCCCCGCAGCCGAATTTCGTGCCGGGAAGTTGCAGAGTGTCGCGCAGTACCCAGAGGAGAGGAGTGTCGGGTGCGACGCTGACCTTGCGCTCGCTCCCGTTGACCCGAAGAGTGATATCTGCCATGGAGGCCCCAGTTGTTGTTTACGAAGCCCCACATGGTAGCGGAAATGTCAGGAAAGGGAAATGTTCGGTCGATCGGGCAGGGAAACCTTCCCGTTTGCGGCTGGAACCCCATGTTCGTGGAGGAAGACCAATCCTGTGCTGCGCTTCTTCGTATTCCGGAAAATATTGTTTGAGTATTTGTAGGAAGTGCAGCCTCATGTTGATTGAAGCAGGATTTACTGCACTCGAGCGAGCGAGTGCGCTACCGCCTTCATGATTTCGCGGCGGATGTCCTCCTGAAATGCGCGGAAGGCGGGCAGCGCAAACAGCCGCGCCGTCAACTCCGGACGGGAAGCTTCAGCGTGCCGTTCCCCCGATGCGCTCCTGATCGCGGCACTCAGGCGCGCGGCAGTTTCGCTGTCAAAGCTCTCTGAAACGATAACGGTGTTGTCGGACCATTGTTCGACGATGACCGGGCCTTCCTCGGTCGACACCAATGCCGCGCCCGTCGGACATTGAGCCGCAGCGCATGTGGGCGGTGCCTGTACGGTTGCGTTCGGGTAACGCTTTGCAACCGTCGTCGCATAGAAGCGCGCAAAATGCTCCGCCGCCTGCGCCGTCTTCCAGCGCGACACGTAGAGCAAAGCCACGTCCGCAGTTGTGGGCTGCGCTGCCTCCGGAACCTGCGTTCGCCTGAACGTCACATAAGTGCCGCCCGCCCACGCCGGAGCGAAGTCGCTCGCTCCATGCTTGTCTCCGAACTGCTTCAGTAGGGCGCGCACGTCCAGCTCGCCGAAAGAGCCGGAGTCGAATAGCTCGTAGTTCTTACCAAGTAGGGAAGCGACGTCGGGCATTTCGACCGGAGTCAACTTCGCTCGCTCGAGATATGCCCTGGAGTCGAAGACTTCATGAGTATTCCGTGGCGGCTGAGCGAATACTCCCTGGAAGGCGGCCTGCTTTCCCCGCTGCGCCAGAATGTCGGCTTCGAAGAAGAGACCATCGCGATAAGGGAAGCTTCCCGCCTCCCGCAGAACCATAGGTGCGCGATGCATGAGTTCAGTGTCGATGGTCGCTGACACCGCTGTGTCTTCCATGGAGGCCACGACGCCCGGGGTATCTTTCAGATTGCGTCCGAAGGGCGCGAGTAGGTAGTCGATATAGACGACCATGGCCTGGCCTTCCACGATGGCATGGCGCGCGGTCGTGCTTTCGTCAATGATGTCGCCCTGTTCGCCTGACTTACCGGCCTTGTTTCCGGCCTTCGCCCAGTGCAGCAGGTCGTAGTTCTGGTCCTGCAGTGCATGAGTGAGTTCATGGGCAAGGATGGGGCCTTGCTTATCCATGGAGACCGTATTCAGCAGGGAAATGGTCTTGGTCTCGTCGTCGTAGAGGCCAGCGATCGATTTCCCGTTAGCTTTCACCAGGAATGCGCCCAGGTTGAAGTCGCGCGGAAGCAGCCCGAATTTCTTCATCGTGAGTTCGGAACGCGCGAAGCGCTGGGAGAAGTCTTCCCGCGCCAGACGATCTTTAGTGAATTTCTCGATGTCCGCTTGCCCAACAATCTGTTTCTTGATCGCGGAGCGCCTGGGGAAACCCGTGTCCTGGCTGGCGAATTCGAAAACTTTGTCGACCGATCGGAACAGTTCCTTCGCGTCAACATCCGTCATTTTGATTTCCGCTGGCTTGTCCTTGCGTAATTTCCGGGCGACGTCCGCGAGGCTTTGCGATGCCTGTACCGGTGCAGTCTTGGGCGGAAGAAGGGCGGGATCAGCAGATCCGGACTGCTGCGCTAAGACTGCCGCCGAGAAAAGAAAGACCGCGAGCGGCGAAAGAAGGCGAGATCCCGATAGCATCCCTAAACTCCGTACAGAAGGGGCTGTCCAATTCTCACGGAGGGCGAACAGAAACCGTAGCCCAAACCTGGCGTTGCCATTACTGCGGTAATCGCAAATTGCTACGCTGGCGGCTACAGGATTGCCTTTCTGGCAACCGCAGGGCTTCGATATTGGGTCACTGCTACACTGCTTTCTATGATTCCCGGTTTTGCCACCGCGGAAGGGACCGGGCGATATTGCTCGCGATTTCCTCAACTGGCCGAAGCGGATTTCTTTCGTCGCGCCAAGCATGTACCGGTCGCGAGTAACCTGTGGTTGTCGTCGATCGGGTTAGGCACATACCTCGGAGAGCCGGACGATGCGGCGGACGCGGCTTACACGGAAGCGATTTCCCTGGCTGCGGGTTCCGGTATCAACGTGCTGGACTCCGCTCTCAACTACCGCCACCAAAGGTCCGAGCGGAATGTTGGGGCTGCCTTGGCGCGGCTGGTCGGGACCGGGGACCTAACCAGGCAGGAAGTTTTTGTTGCCACCAAAGCCGGCTATCTCTCCTTCGACGGAAATCTGCCACCCGATCCGCGCAGTTATTTTGTCCACGAGTACATCGAAAGCGGAATTGTCGATCCCAAAGAAGTCGTCGGCGGCATGCATTGCATGGCCCCAGACTACCTAAGGGACCAGATTGAGCGCTCGCGGAAGAACCTCGGTCTCGAGACCATCGACCTCTTCTACCTCCACAATCCGGAGACGCAGCTGTCGGAAGTTTCCCCTGAGATTTTTCGTGAACGGCTGAAACGCGCCTTCGCATTTCTGGAATCATGCGTAAAGGCTGAGAAGGTCCGTTTCTATGGGCTGGCTACGTGGAATGCCTTTCGTGTGCCCGAGGGTTCGCGCGACTACATCAGCCTGTCGACTTGCGCCGAGATCGCGCGCGAGGCCGGCGGCTCGGCGAATCATTTCCGCTTCGTGCAGTTGCCCTTCAGCCTTGCAATGCCGGAAGCGTACGTCCTCTCCAACCAAAACGTGGAGAAGAAAAACGTCTCCCTGCTTACCGCAGCCGAGCATTTGGGAATTGCTGTGATGGGGAGCGCCACGCTCTATCAGGGCCGGCTGTCACACGGACTGCCGGAATTTGTTACGCGCACTCTGGGAATGAAAAATGACAGCGAGAACGCAATCCAGTTTGCCCGTTCCGCGCCCGGCCTGACCACATCGCTCATCGGGATGGGGCATTCCGAACACGTCGCAGCCAACCTCAAACCTGGACTGCTCCCGCCCGCTAGAACTGAAGATTGGCTGAAACTCTTTACCAGGCGCGAGGGTTAATCCGAAGTCTTCTTAGCGACTCGCAGTGCTCTTACTTCATGGTCTGGAGCTTGGCCTGCGCCATTGCTTCAGCTTGCGACTTGGGATTCTCTTTTACGATCTGCTCGTAAATGCGCTTGGCCTCGAGCGGCTGCTGCGAAGACTCATACAACCCGGCCAGTTGCATCTGCGCCATGACCTTGCTCACCGTAGTGGTGGGTTTGTCGATCAGTCCCTTGTAGATGTCGACCGCTTCCTTCGTACGGTTGTTGTTCCCGTAGAAAGCTGCCAGAGCCATCTTTGCGAGTCCAGCAAGATCGCTGTTGCGCGTGTCGGCGGCATCTTTCAGTTCGCGCTCCGCCGTTGCCTTGTCTCCCAGCTCAACCGCTGTCGTGCCTAACAGGTAGCGAGCGATATCGGCAGTGTGAGTATGTGGATACTTGTCGATCACGTCCTGCAACTGCTTCTTTGCTGCCCCGGCGCGATCCTGAGCCGACGCGAACGAAGGTGTGTTAGGAGTTTCGGGCGCTCCGGCGGAACGCACCGATGTTTGCAACGTACGCACGGCCTTCGTCAATTCCAGGTTGGCCTTGTCGTCCTGCTGGCTGAGGTAGTACCAGCCACCCAGCACGGCGGCGATCACTACAGCCGCGATCCCAATGCCGGCGGCCAGCTTTCCTTTGTGTTCGGCGGTCCAGTGCGCCGTGGCCTCGGCGGCTCCGATGGTGGCTTGGGTGAATCGGTCGGTCTTCAGTTGATGGCGAGTTTCTGCGCGCACGTACTCCTCGTTAACAAACAATTGTGGGCTGTCAAATACCCAGTCTACCGGGGAAACTCAGCAGCGTCAAAGGTTTGCACACACCGCCGCGCATGTCCGACGGTTCCAAAAGCGAAGCCGCCGGTCATCCGAACCGGCGGCGCCTTACAAAACTTGCAGATGTTTACTTGGGTGCTTCTTCGAGCAAGCCCTGCTCAAGCTTTTCCTGGCACTCGATACAGTGGCGAGTCCACGGCACCGCCTCCAGGCGCTTGGCGTTGATCTCCTGGCCGCAGTGAATGCATTCTCCAAAGCTGCCTTCGCGAATGCGCGACAAAGCATTTTCAACCATCAGCAGGAGCTGGCGCTCGTTGTTGCTCTGATGGAACAGGAATTCCTTGTTGTAGGAATTCGCGGCCTTGTCGGCGATGTCCTGGGTCGCGTCTTCGTCTGCCGAGCGGCCGTCCTGTTCGGTGCGGGAGACGGTGTGCCGCAATTCCTGCTGCCGCGTCTCCAGTCGTTTCTTGAAGCCTTCCAGTTTCTTTTTATCCATGGTCATAACTCTACTGCTCTCAGGCGTAGGCCCCAGAACCGGGAATCGGTCTGAGGCCAAACAAAAATCATATGCGCGGGAATTGAAATGCGTCAACCGGGGGCCCGGTACGTCCGGCAGTGATTGACCTGAGGTTCCAATATGCCGAGGAAGCCATGCGCTACCGCATACGCGTTCAGGGAATCTCGGAGCGCATGTTTTCCCAAAGACTACGTTTACGGTCGGCAATGACGACTTCACCCGGCCTTGCGGTGAGCGGCGCGCGCAGCTTGCCACACTTTTCGCTATAGGCCGCCACAACACCCGACCGCAACACATGCTCCGGAGAAGCGTCCGGCAATCGCCAGCAGCCGGCGAAGTCCCGTTGACCACCTATGTCGAAGCCAACGTTTTCTGGGAGAGGCACCGGCAAGTGAAAAACTGCGGTTCCTCTCTTATCCGTGATCGCATGAACGCAGATTCGCTCAGGATAGGGAGGTCTGCGAATGTCGAACGTTCCGTTCCAGGTGCACATCGCTGCGTTGGTTTTAGAGAGAGGCTTTCCCGACTTCGCATTCACCAGCCACAACGCGATGCTCTGGGCTGTCAGGCAGGGAGCCCAAAAAACTATTAACTCGAAAATCAGACAAGCCACGAGTCTCTCTGCACGTCGCATAGGCAAACAATATTCGTTAGCGCGGGATCGGCTGGTCTGTGCACGCGAGCGCGTATCCCATGACCACCATGGCTGCGGCGTTCTCGCGCAACGCGCGGGGCTCAATCTTGTCGAGTGTGTCGGCGGCGGAATGGTGGTAGTTGAAGTAGGTGCGGCCGTCTTGCATGATGCCGAGCGCGGGCACGCTGGCTTGCGCCATTGCGGAGATGTCCGATCCCGGACTCGTCTGGATGATCTCGATGAGGCTTGCCCCGAAGCTCTGCAGAATCTCCTGCACCGGGTGAAGAAACTCAACCGCGTGCTGGCTGATCTTCACTGTGAACCCGAGCGGATGAGCCGCTCCGAGGTCGCTCTCGATCGCGGCGACGTGATTGGCAAATTCCGTCCCGTGGGCGCTGGTGTATGCAGTCCGCCCCCGTCCTCCGCTCTCTTCATCCACCCATGCAATGACGCGCAGGGTGCGCTTCGGCCGGTAGTGGAGCTGTTGGATCAGTTGCGCCGCTTCCATCGCGACGGCTACGCCGGCCGCATCATCGATGGCGCCCGTGCCCAAGTCCCACGAGTCCAGGTGCCCCGAAACCACTACCACCTGCTCGGGATGTTCGCTCCCCTTCAGATCGGCGATCACGTTGTAGCCGGTGGTTTCCGGAAGGTCCTGAGAGATCAACGTTAAATGCATGCGGACCTTGCCTTGAGTCGCGAGATCTGCAATGAGGCTAGCATCCTCGGCAGCCACCGCACCGGCGGGAATTCCGGCTGGAACGCTGTACCCTGTGTGCGGCAGGCGATATTCGGCGCCGCCCACCGAACGGATCAGCGACGCCACCGCTCCCAGTTCGGCGGCAGCCTTTGCTCCAGAACTGCGATAGATGACGGCCTCGCTGTATGCATCCAGGGCATGACCCGCGTCTGCTTTGCGCGTGTCGAAAGGGAAATTGAACAGGACGATCTTGCCCGCAACCTTGGCGCGGCCCAGAGAGTCCAGTTCACTGAAATTCCTTGCGACCACGACTTCCGCGGTGAGGCCATCGGAGGGGGTCGAACTGCTTCCGCCGAGCGACGTCACAAAAACACGCTGCGCCGTGTTCGGAACCTGCCCGGGGAAATCCACCAATTCGGCGGTTTCGGCGCCGCGCACCCAGTGAGGAACTTTCACCTCTTCAAGCCGAACCTCCAGCCCCAGGCTTCGCATTTGGTCGGCCACGTACTGCGCCGCCTTGACCGACTGGGCCGAGCCGCTGGGTCGGGGCCCGATATTCTCCGTGAGGTATGCAACTTGCTTGTAGGCGTAGTCGTCAGCGAGGGCCGCGTCCCGCAGCGCAATGAGTTGCTGCTTCAGGTCAGGCGACAAAACTCCCTCGGCCTGAGCCACCGGGTTGCTCTGGCGGCGACTACCGGCGTGGAGCGGACCTGCAAGAGCAAATCCGACCATCGAGGCGACGAATGCAACGCCGAGAAAACGTGAGTGGTTTTGCGAGAGCTTTCCGAACAACGTTCACCTTGCGGACTTGTTTTCGAACACTATCTAACGCCGTTTGCCCACCCACTACTCCCGGTTTACGACTCTCAGCGACGGATACACCGGACCATCCACCGGCACATCGTCGTCGTCTTCTTCTTCTTCCGTCAGCAAGGGCAGGATCGAGCGCAGCGCGTCGATCTCATGACGGACTTTCACGATCTCGAGTTCCTTCTCATGGATCGCCTGGTAGACGTCCCGCATGGCTACCTCCCCAGGAATAAGCTGGAATGGGAAGGAAGCATACAGGAAGTCTGCCCTGTGGCGCGTAAGGCGCAAAAGAAAAAGCGGCCCCATTTCTGGGGCCACTATTCAAAGAGGCAGAAAGGCGGGAAGTCAGGGAAGACTTTGCAAGGCGTCGTTCCGTCTAGCAGAGCGACCATTCGGGAGTTGTCGAGAACTATGAGTTGTGGTGAAGGTCATGTTGCTTGTGTGCGGCCTCTTTATTGTTCAGAAATTAAGCACTTGCCGCGCCAAAGAATTTTGTCACAAGTGCATGTGATGTTGATCACTGTAAGTGTCTGCTTTAACTGGGTTTGGGAAATGGGTGTGCCTGCTTCTATACCGGAAAGTGCATAAATCTACCGGCAGGCAAGGTGCATATTGCTGCACATTCATTGCAGGACACTGCTGTAGCTTTTCTCCAAAACTGGAAAACCCCCGCCAAGGTGGCGGGGGTTCCTGATTTGAAAGCTTGGACTTAGCTGTTCCCGGCCACGGTCCGCAGCTTGCCAGGCAGGAAGTGATACGGAGGCCACGGTCCACTAATGGCCAGTTCGCAGTTCTTCAATTGCTTGGCCGCCATGCTGTAACGGTTCTGATATTTCTCGACCGACTTGGAATCAATCAAGTGGGCGATATCGATGAGCATGCCGTCAGAGGCCACCTTCTTGCAGCTGACTTCCTCTTCCAACGGATTGAATAGCTTGTGAACCTGGACGGACAGGGCACGCGCCTTGGTCTGGCGCTCCCTTTCCTTGGAAGCCTTTTCCCGTAGCTTGGCGAGATACTCGCGGCCAACCGTATCCGGAAGCTCGACGTTCATCATGGCCTCGCGCAACGAACCGTCGCGGACGACCAGTTTGAGGCGCATCTCAGACTTACCGCGCAACTTCTCGACGCTAACTCCGAAGGCGCGACGATTGGACCGGACGGCCTGCCGAAGCGCGTCGTCACTGTCGAAGATGGTTCCGAACCGGAACGGCAATACTGTGCCGGTGCGGAAGCAGACGCTTACCACGCGGGCATGCTCGAGGACGGTTTTCTCGTCTACCTTGTGGGTAGCGCGGTCGTATTCGCTGACAACGACTGCGAAGTCTCCGCTCGGGTAGCTGAGGACGGGGGCTCCATTCACACCCTGTATGCCTTCCAAGAGGAAGGGACGCCGGGCACGGGTACCATTAGGGAGTGCCTGATGCTCGGTCAGGCAGTATGCGTACCACGCCATATTGATCTCTCCGAATCTGGGCAGAGACGGTCTTTCCGCCTCTTGGGTATTCGCGAAAGTAGGGTCCGACTCTAAATCTGGAAGAAATGGGCAGTACTACGACGAGAACGGACGCGAATCAGGTTCAACTGCGTCCAACCGCATATTACTTCCGTCACATGACAAATTGCAACAACTTCGTGGCATTGATTCGTTTCAATGGAGCGTTTTGAGACTAGTTTGACCGGAGGTCAAGCCTGAGAGCGCGGTCCGGTTCACCCCGTAAGCGACCTTTTTGAGACCTTAAATGGTTTTGAAGCGTGGCCTTCTTACTTCTTCGTCGCGGCTTTGGCCGCTGCGCGTGCGGCTCGCTCCTGCAAGGCGATCGTGACCACGCGAAGCATGTCGTCCCAAGGCGCAGGCTTGCCGGTCCATATCTCGAATTGGCGGGCAGCCTGGTGGACGAACATCTCGATGCCGGGAATGATCTGGGCTCCGTGATCCCTGGCCGCTTTTAGGAAACGCGTTTCTGCCGGATCGTAAACCATGTCGAAGACATATTTGGCGTTGATCTCGTTCTCGTTCAGCGGGGTCTCGCGCGTGTTCGACATCCCAACCGGCGTGGCATTGACGATGACGTCAAACGCCAGTTTCTTGAGATCAGGGCGCTTGATGGTGCGCGCCTTCGCCTGCCGTGCCAGTTTCTGTGCAGGGGCCGGCGTGCGATTCAGAATAAAGACTTCGCTCCCACGCTCTTTGAGGCCGAACACAGCCGCGCGCGCCGCACCGCCCGCGCCCAGAACAAGTATCCGCGCGCCTTCCAGCCCAAGGCGCTGCTCGAGCGGGCGCACGACCCCAGCAGTATCGGTGTTGAATCCGTAGAGTTTTCCATCCTGTGCCCGCACCACCGTGTTGCAAGCGCCGATCTTGGTGGTGTGCGAATCCGTGTTGTCGAGATGCTCGAGGATCGCTTCCTTGTACGGCATGGTGATGCTGAGGCCGTGAATCGGAATATCGCGCACGCAGGCCAGCAGATCCTTGAGAGTCTTCGCATGCAGCGCGACGTAAACCGCATTCACGTTCTCGCGCCGCAAGGCCGTATTCATGATGATGGGTGACAACGAGTGTGCCACGGGATCGCCCGCGACCCCATACATTCGTGTAGCGACGTCCACCTGGTCAATGCGATAGACGCTGCGCAACTCCTGTGCCGTAACCTGCCCCGGAGCAGTGCGCTCGTCAGGACTGATCGCCGCAAACGTGAACGCGCTGCCGGCGCGCACGCCCAATACCCGGCTGATGATGCCTTGTTCTCCCATACAAAGTGCGACCAGGGAATGGCGGTCGCTTTGTTTCTCGAGGAACTTCATCATCGTCACGTTGTCGTACAGGGTGGTCGCCGTCGAAACGATCTTGTAGAAGTCCGCCGGATAGGCCTCCATCTTGGCGAGAGTTTCTTCCAACTTTTTGGTGGCGTGGAAGTCATGGAAAGACAAAACTACGGCTGCCTGCGACCTTAGTTTCTGCAGTTGCTGGGGCTTGATCTTGGACGCGGTTTGCAGTTCAACGTCGACTAGTTGACACCCGGCCGAGGCCGCCTTGGCGAGCACCTCGAGTTGAGCCGCCACCGTCCCTTTGAACTTGCCTCCGCTCGCTGTCCTGCGGCAGGTGGCAATGACCACGGCGTGGGGGTAAATCTCAAAGAATGAGCGAATCTTCGGGAGCGCCAGCCCAGGCTTAGGCAGATAGTCCAACCTGAACTCCAGAAAGGGGTTATCTCGGACCAAGCCCTCTGCCTTGTCGATCAGTTCACTGGGGTCGCTTCCGGTCACGGCTACGCAGACGCGGGGCATCCGCAGGGGCAGCAGGCGCGGGACGTAGCTGGAGAGGGCTGAACTCATGGCGCGGAGTCGCGCGCGATATTACAGGGGCGTAATTCCAGATGCAACAACGGATTAACTTTGGTTCCAGGGAAACTTTTGTCGAAAGTTGCCTAACACCCTCGTAACCTTGACCCACCCTGACCCCCGGGTTACTTTCCGGTTGAGCCCCTGTGTCTGCGGCGGTGTATGGGAAAGCAACGCAGTTTCCAGGGTGGACTCGGAGGTAAGATGAAGAAAACAGGACTTTTAATTCTGCTGTGGGCAGTTGCGGCGAGCGCGCAGGACGCAAGCCCCGCGGCTGACGCCAATGCGCCACAGGGTACCGCGCCGACTTCGGTGAGTTTCCCGATCGAGCGCGTGCAGACTCCGACCTATGCCGACATGTACTGCGCCGGCTTCATCAGCAAGTCGCTGATGCCGAACGCGAACTATGTTGCGGGCGGCCTGCAGACCCCGAACACCACCAAGTTCGTGACCGGAGACATCGTTTATCTCGCTGGCGGTGGTTACACTCTCGGCGGCCAGTATTCGATCCTGCGCGAACTCAAAGATCAGAACCGCTACGAGGTCTTCCCCGGGCAGGGCAAGATGCTCGCGGCGACCGGCCAGCCTTATGGTGAGATCGGCCGCGTCAAGATTGTTGATACGCGCAGCAAGACTGCGATCGGCCAGATTGAATACAGCTGCGATCCGATCAATCCGGGCGATATCGCCGTTCCCTTTGCTGAGAAGCCGTCGGTTTCGTTCCACCCGCCGGCGCGTTTCGACCGTTTCGTTCCGAAGACTGGAAAGACCAGCGCCCGGATCGTCTTGGCGAAGGACTTCGACTCGACGCTCGGCACCGGCATGAAGGTCTACATGAATCTCGGTGCGAACCAGGGCGTGAAGATCGGCGACTACTTCCGTGCAGTTCGTAGCTACTCATCCGACCTGGCTGACCCGGTTGATACGCTTTCGTTTGCCGCTTCCACTGCAGAAGACACTCAGAGACGGCCTCCGTCGATCGAAGGCAACTGGATGACCAAGACCAAGGGTCCGAACATTCACGTGAGTGATCTGCCGCGCCGCGCAGTTGGCGAGATCGTCATCATCAGCGTTACTCCCACGACCGCGACGGGCATGATCGTGTTCTCGCTCGAAGACGTTCACGTGGGCGATGGCGTGGAACTCGACGACCAGCAATAAGATACTTAGTTCAGAAGCTCAGCCGGGGAGGCCACAAGCCTTCCCGGTTTTGCTTTGTGGGCTGTCTATGAACGGAAAGACTGCTGGACCTAGGACGAGATGCTTGCAGAGCCTGATGCCCAGTGAGGGTCGTTACACAAGGAGGGGTTAGATTTGCCGGGGTTTAGTTAGCTCGCCAGCGATTTCGAGTCTTCTCCCTGCGAGTCTCTGCCAGGGCGGATCCTACCAGGGGGCTAGCGGAAGAACACAACGTGATAGTCGCCAGGAATTTGCGAGGCCAGCACAATTAGCGCAACGGTCAGAATTCCGAGTTCCATCTTTACCCCCCCAGAGATCTCAGGACAATACCCCAAACTGGATCCCGCCCCAAGTTACTTTCGAGTGCTCGTAGCGGCTTTCTCGTAAGATGCGCAGCAATATCTCACGCGAAGAAAAAATGTTCGGGCTCAGTCAGGAGCGCCCGGGTCTCCGAACA
>Ga0207665_10000103_pt1 | contig 55197 bp, 57 predicted proteins | sample LARL112metaG_FD_184351 | JGI IMG/M metagenome (GOLD analysis project Ga0207665, IMG submission 184351) | Corn, switchgrass and miscanthus rhizosphere microbial communities from Kellogg Biological Station, Michigan, USA - LAR L11-2 metaG... | ecosystem: Host-associated > Plants > Roots >... | reverse complement strand
CCGCGTCTACCAGAGGCTTTCCGTTCTCGTACTGCTCCTTGGCAAACTCGACGATCAAGATCGCATTCTTGGCGGCCAGCCCGATGAGCATGACCAGCCCGATCTGCGAGTAGATATCATTCTCGATCTGGACCATGTAGGGCGGCAGGAAAACGCCGAGCAGCGCGCGTCGCAACCACAGAACTCCAAAGGCGCCAAAGATCGCTACAGGCGTACTCAGTAGCACGCTGAAAGGCAGCGACCAGCTTTCATACAGCGCCGCCAAAATCAAAAAAACGAATAACAGCGAAAGCCCGAAGATTGCCGAGGCGGGCACTCCTTCCCGCGCTTTCTGCTCCTGATAAGACATTCCCGAATAGTCGAACCCCATCTCGCGTGGCATCGTCTTCCTGAAAACATCTTCGAGGGCCGCCGTGGCTTGGTCGGCGCTATAGCCAGGTGCTGCGCTGCCGTTGATTTGCGCCGCACGATACTCGTTGAAACGCATTGTAAATTCCGGGCCGAGCCGCGGTTTTACGCTGGTCAGCGTGGATAGCGGGACGTTCTCCCCCTTGCTGTTGCGAACGTAGAACTGTCCAACGTTTTCCGCCTTAGCGCGATCCTCACCCTCCGCCTCAATGTAAACCTGCCATTGACGGCCGAACCGATTGAAATAGTTGATGAAATATCCGCCCATGAATGCCTGGATCGTCCGGTAGACGTCATTGAGTGGCACACCCTGCTTGAGCACTTTGTCGCGGTCTACCTCCACAAATTCCTGGGGCACACTGGGCAGAAACGTCGTGCTCAAGCCTGCAATCTCCGGCCGCTTGCGGGCGGCCTCCAGGAAAGTGCTCAGATTTTTAGCCAGGAACTGCACGTCGTTGCCGGCGCGATCCTCGAGGACAAACGTGAATCCTCCGGACGTTCCCACGCCCGGAATCGCGGGCGGCGAAAAGCTGAATGCAATCCCCGAAGGTAATCGGCTCAATTCCTGGTTCAGATGAGCTTTGATCGCTTGGAACTGCTCGGCTCTTGTCTTGCGCTCATCCCATGGCTTGAAGGTCACGAAAAAGAACGCGTTATAACTGGTGCGCACGTAGCTCAGCAAACTGAATCCGATGACGCTGGTCGTGTATTTCACCCCTGGCGTACTCGCCAGGATTTTCTCCACGTCGGCAGCGGCCGCCGTCGTGCGTTCCATTGAAGCGCCGTTCGGAAGCTGCATATTGACGAAGGCATAGCCCTGATCCTCGTCCGGAAGGAAGCTCGAAGGCACCCGGTTGGCAAAAAAGCCGCCCGCCAAACCAAAGCCCACCAGCAGCACAACCACCACGACGGTCTTTCGGATTAATACTGCGCTCCAGCGTACATAGCCTTCCGTGGCTCGTTCAAAGACGCGGTTAAACCAATCAAAGAATCTTCTCAACAATCCCCGGCTCTCTGTCCGTGGCCGGAGCAGCAGCGCGGAAAGCGCGGGACTGAGCGTGAGTGCGTTGAATGCAGACAGAAGCACCGAAATCGCCACGGTGACGGCGAATTGCTGGTAGAGCCGGCCGGTGATTCCCGGGATAAAGGCTGTTGGCACAAAGACCGCCGAAAGAACCAGCGCGATCCCGACGACGGGTCCGGAGAGTTCTTCCATCGCTTTCAGGGCTGCGTTCTTGGGAGTCATCCCCTCCTCGATGTGCCGTTCCACGCCTTCCACCACGACGATGGCATCGTCTACGACGAGGCCGATCGCCAGCACTAAACCAAAGAGAGAAAGCGTATTGATTGAGAAACCGAACACTGGAAACAGCACGAATGTGCCGACAAGAGAGACGGGCACAGCCAGGAGCGGAATCAGCGTGGCGCGCCAGCCCTGCAAGAAAAGATAGACCACAAGGATCACCAGCCCGAGCGCGATCAAAAGGGTTACAACGATTTCCTTGATGCCTTCCGTAACGGCGCGTGTCTGGTCGAGCGATACGACATAATCCACGTCCTCCGGGAAGCGCTGCTTCATCTCCGCCATTAGCTTCTTGACACTTGCCGCCGCCTCGACGGCGTTGGAACCGGGCAACTGATAGGTGGCGATAATCGCGCTCGGCTTTCCGTTGAGGCGGCTCACAATGCTGTAGTCCTGCGAACCCAATTCGATCCGAGCCACATCCCGGACGCGAACGGTTCCGCCATCCGGGGTTTCGCGCACTACGATCTGTCCGAATTCCTCCGGCGAGGCAAGGCGGCCCTGTGCAAGAACTGAATAGGTGAATTCCTGGCCTTTCGGCGCCGGCTCCCCGCCTGCCTTCCCCGCAGGATTCACGGTGTTCTGCGCCTGAATAGCGCTGACGATTTCAGGAACTGTGATGCCCAGTTTTGCCAATTGGTCGGGTTTTACCCACAGCCGCATCGCGTATTGGCCCGCGCCAAATATCTGAACGTTGCCGATGCCCGGCGCGCGCGTGATCGGATCGCTGATATTGATGTATGCGTAGTTCGCAAGAAACTTGGCATCGTAGGTTCCGTGCGGCGAGTACAAGCCAATCAACATGAGAGGAGCGCTTACTGATTTTCGAACCGTAATTCCATAGTTGTTTACGTCGGCGGGGAGTTGCGAAGCAGCTTGCGTCTCGCGCGCCTGCGTGAGGATCAAATCCGTATTCGGGTCGGTTTTTACGTCGAAGTTCACGATCAGGGTGGTGTTGGAGTTGCCGGTAGCATTGAGCGAATACATATAGTTCATGTTGTCCACGCCGCTCATCTGCTGTTCGATAGGGGTGGCGACCGCTTGCTCCAGCGTTTGGGCGTCGGCGCCAACGTACGTAGCCAGGACTTGTATTTCCGGAGGCGCGATGTTGGGGAACTGCGCAACCGGCAGGCTGAAGATCGTGATGGCGCCTACGATCACCATAACGATGGAAACCACCATCGCGACGATCGGGCGGTTGATAAAAAACTTTGACATCGGATTACCTTCCCTGGCTTTCCCCGGCAAACGGCTTGGGGTTTACCTGCATGCCCGGACGCACCTTCTGCACGCCTTCGGCTACGATGCGATCGCCTCGCTTCAGTCCCTCCGCGATAATCCAATTGGCGCCGACGCGCTCGCCGACCTTGACCGTGCGGACGCTCACTTTGTTGTCGCTGTCGATCGCCGCGACTTGATAGCCGCCTTGCAACTCGGAGACGGCGCGCTGCGGCACAAGCAATGCGTCCTGCTGGATTCGGACGGCCGCCCGAACTTTGCCGTACCCGCCGGGACGCAGAATATTTCCAGGATTGGGGAATAGTCCGGCGATCCGAATTGCGCCGGTGCCCTGATTGACTTGGCGGTCCGCAAAATAGATTGTCCCTTCGTGCCCATAGGTGGAGCCGTCGGCCAAAATAAGTTCGAGACGCACGCGCTTGTTCGCAGCCTCGCGCGTGGCGTCTGTCGGGAACCGCCTGTTCCAATCGAGATACTCGCGCTCGCTGACCGTGAAATAAACTTTGATGGGATCGACGGTGGACACCGAAGTAACGGGCCCGCTGCTCGGATTGACCAACGCGCCGACCTGAAGCTGCGCCTGCCCCGCAATGCCGTCGATGGGCGCAATGAGCCGGGTGAAATCTAGGTTGATCCTGGCCGTTTCCACCGCCGCCTGAGCTGTCTTGATCTGGGCTTCGGCCGTGGCCACTGTCGCCTTCGCCGCCATGTTGTTCTGGACAGCGTTGTCTAGGTCCTGCTGGCTGGCGGCCTGCTCTTTCGCCAAAGGAGCGTAGCGGTTGACGTCAAGTTCGGTCCTGCCTTGCACCGCTTGAGCGTTGGCAAGCGCGGCCTTGGCCTGCGCCAACTGCCCTTCGGCTTGATCGAGCGCCGCTTGAAAGGGGCGCGGGTCGATCTCGAACAGCAATTGCCCCTTCCTGACAAATGCGCCTTCCTGGTAGCCCTGCCTCTGCAAATAGCCCGAGACCTGCGCTCGGACATCGGCATTGGTGAATCCGTCGAGCGTCCCGATCCACTCGCCAAAAATCGGAACATCCTTCTGCTCAACTTGCACGACCTCAACGTCCGGCGAAGCGCCTGGCTGCGCCCCCGATACGTGTTTTGGGCGCAGGGCTCCCACGGCCAGTCCGATGACGGCCAGGCAGAGCCCTCCGCTTATCCAGAGTTTGCGTTTCGTACTCGTATTCATGGTTTGCTCCGACAGGGAAACCTTTTCCCAGGACAGAGGTTTCCTCTTCCAAGTCCCGTGGGATGGATAAGTTGATGCCCCGACTGATGAGGAGGATACAAACAATCCTCCACAGCCAACAATGCCGCTCAGACTGCGTGGGCCGCTTCCGCAGAGAAGCGCTTGGCCGCGAGAGCGCCAAGCACAATAAGAGAGGAACGGATTCTCTCCTTCCCCGGTCTTGCTAAATTCCCCGAACCATAATTCTCATTAGCCGGTGACCCGCCTCCAAGGGGCGAATCCCCTGCCCGCTTCAAAACGGCGGGTCACCCTTAGACTGCCGCAATTTTCGATCACGCCGCCGCTGTGGTCGCTGCACCTTTCAGGAACTTCAGTAAGTCGGCGTTAATCGTTTCGGCCTCCGTCGTGGGCATGCCGTGCGGAAAACCCTTATAGGTCTTCAACGTGCTATTCCTCAGCAACTTTGCCGACAGCGGCGCAGAATCGGCATAAGGAACAATCTGGTCGTCATCGCCATGCATCACGAGGACCGGCACAGCAATCTTCTTCAGGTCTTCGGTGAAGTCTGTTTGGGAGAAGGCGACGATACCGTCATAGTGCGCCTTGGCGCCTCCCATCATGCCCTGGCGCCACCAATTCCAGATCACCCCCTGAGAAGGTTTCGCTCCAGGCCGGTTGTAACCATAGAACGGTCCGGCCGGCACGTCGTAATAGAATTGCGCCCGGTTGGCAGCGAGCTGCGCCTGCAGCCCGTCAAACACCTCCTTAGGCAGCCCGCCCGGATTGGCCGCCGTCTTCACCATCAACGGCGGCACCGCGCTGATGATCGCAGCTCTTGCCACGCGGCTTGCGCCATGCCGCGCGATGTAGTGCACCACTTCCCCGCCGCCGGTCGAGTGACCGACATGCACCGCTTCCTTGAGGTCGAGATGTGCGGTCAGCGCCGCCAGGTCATCAGCGTAGTGATCCATGTCATGGCCGTCAGCGGTCTGGGAAGAACGGCCATGTCCGCGCCGGTCGTGCGCTATGACCCGAAAGCCTTGGTTAAGGAAGAACAGCATCTGCGTGTCCCAGTCGTCCGCGCTCAGCGGCCAACCGTGTGAGAAGACAATCGGCTGACCCGTTCCCCAATCCTTGTAGTAAATCTGTATCCCATCTTTCGTTGTGATTGTCGCCATGGTGTGTCCTCCTCGATTGCTGCCTTTTCCCCAGGGAAGAAATGGGCGAAAATTCCCGGGAACAAATCGCGAGACGGAATGGTCCCTCGGCTACCGCTCTTGGAGTGGCTCATAATACCACTGGTTGGTGGAGGCGTTGATAGACAACCTGAAGCGGCACTCGAACCGATTGAGCCTATCGCCCCTTGGCCCGTTCACCTCGGAGGGCCATGCACGTCGAGGACGCTTTGGCGACGAGGTTCCCCACTTCATCTGTGACTTCACACTCCACATAGCCAATCGTGCTTCCCCGTCGCACGACTCTGCCCTCGGCCTTCAGATTAGCCTCCCATACGGGCCGGAAGAAATTGATCTTTAATTCCACCGTTGTAAACGATTCCCCCGGCCCGAGTGTGCTCGCAAACGCCATTCCCATAGCGGCATCAGCAATGTCGCAAAGAATTCCACCATGGAGTGTCCCCATGGGATTTGCGTGTTGTGGTCCAGCCGCCAATGTCACCGTGGCTCGTCCACCGGCAATCTCTTTCGCTTCGAATCCAATCAGCCGCGCCACAGGCACGTCGTTGGTTTTCGCACGCGTCCTGAAATCGGGCTTCAATGGAGTCTTGGGAGCACTCATGATTTGTTCACCCGACTCTTAGATTTCTTTGGGCGAACGTTCGTTTCGAGATATTCCGCGAGATGCCGGCAGGCCAAATCGAGTGCATCATTCCTCCGTTGCAGCCGGCTTGCCATTTCTTGAACCTCCATCGTTCATCCGCCCGGCTGGCGGCTCAATTGTTAATCGAGCCTGTTTGAATGGGCAGAATCTGTCGCGGCTTCGCCCGTGATCAAGCGTGCCCCTCTGCTGAAGGTCAGGTATTCGAATCCCCACTGAATGAAAACGATGATGCGGCTCTGAAACTCCACGATGTAAATCAAATGGATAAGCAGCCACATCAGCCAGGCCAGCAGGCCGGAAACATGGATGCCGAAAATATTGGCAACCGCGGCGGCGCGTCCGATTACGGCCATTTCGCCCTTATTGAAATAATGAAATGGGGGCGGTTCGCGCTTCCCTTCCACCCGTGCACGAATTATCTTTGCGGCGTACGCTCCACCCTGCATCGCCACCTGCGCGACGCCAGGGAGCGGCGCTCCTTTCTCGTCGACGGCGTGGCCAAGGTCGCCAATGATAAAAATGTCCGGGAAATTAGGGATGGTCAGGTTGCGATTCACCTTGATTCGGCCGCTCCGGTCCGATTCTGAGTTGGTGCGCTCGGCAAGTTTCCTGCCAAAAGGAGTGGCCGTGACGCCGCCGGCCCAGAGCACCGTCCTCGCCGCCAGCTTCTCAATCGAATCACCGCGCTTGAACGTGACGCCCGCGCCGTCGATGTTTGTCACCATCACGCCTTTGATCACTTCCACGCCGAGGTGTGTGACCAATTGTTCCGCTTTGGCCGACAGGTCTTCCGGGAAAGGGCCCAGCACTCTCGGAGCACCTTCCATCAAAATGATGCGCGCCTTCTGCGGATCGATTCTGCGAAAATCGTGCCGCAGCGTCTCGCGAGCTATCTCCGCGAGCGCTCCGGATAATTCAAGTCCCGTCGCGCCCGCTCCGACAATGACGAATGTCAGCCATCCACGCGCTTCTTCCGGTGTGGCGGCGCGCTCGGCCTGTTCGAATGCGTACAAAATCTTGTGGCGGATTGCCGTAGCTTCCTCGACGGACTTTAAGCTCGGCGCCCACTGCCGCCAGGAATCGTTTCCGTAATAAGACGTCTGTGTTCCGGTAGCCACTATCAGCGAGTCATATTCGAACGAAGCGCCGTCGCGCAAGATAACGCGTTTTGCCTGCGGATCAACGTCCACGGCCTCACCCAGCAGGACTTGCGTGTTTTTCTGCTTGCTCAAAACGCCACGCAAAGGCGCCGCAATTTCTCCGGGCGACAACGAACCGGTGGCTACTTGGTACAGCAGCGGCTGAAAAAGATGAAAATTCCGCCGGTCAATCAGTGTGACCTCGACTGCCGAGCGCCTCAACTTCTGGGCGGCTGCCAGTCCCCCAAATCCGCCGCCCAGAATGACGACTCGATGCTTCTTATCCATGCTCCCCGCTCCCTCGAACGCAACCTCACCCGCTTCGGTATCATCTCACTTATTGTGATTTTCTCGCGAGTGATGCACACGGTTGGCCTGCGGATCCCGAGTCTTTTGCTTGCTTTCTGCGTGCGTTCCGCGGGGACGCACCAGAATACGTATGCGAAATTCTGACGCCCGATTTCAGCTTCAGAAAAACACCCTGCGCTTTCTCTGCTCGGTGCTGATCAAGAGCGGAACGCGCATTGAGATTTGCAAGTTGCTAGACCCCGGTGTGTTTGACGATCCCCTGCAGCGCGTGATGTTCGAAGAAATCCGCGACTTGGGATCCATTGATTCCCGCCGTTTACGCGAACTTCTGCCCGCCCGCGTAACCAATCGCGGCTTTCCAGACTTCGACTTGAACGAATTCCTCGCTCCTCACGAAGTCAGCGAAAAAGAAATCGACCAGCTTTTCGAAAGCGCGCTCCAGCTTCTCGATCTCAGCCATCCGGACGAAGGGCTTTCCGTGGAATAATGGACCAACCTCGCCATGACTACGGCCGCCCGGCGTTCCTTAATCCTGATTGAAGCTCTCGCTTTCTCCGCTTACGTTGCGTGGTATATCTGGCAACTTCAGGGGCTGGTCCGGTTATCGTGGCTGGTATTCCCCGTCTGGATGCTCGCCAGTTTCATCGTCCATCACGACACTCCGAAGACCATCGGATGGCGAGCCGACAATTTGTGGCTCGCTACCAAACGCTCAGTGTCGGTCTTTCTGCCATGTATCGTCGCGCTTTGCCTTGTAGGAATTCTACTGGGCGCCATGCATAGTCCGGCGCACCACCTCTTGATGCCGAATCGTTTTTTTGGCTACATGGCATTTTGCCTGCTCCAGCAGGTGGGGTTGAATTCCTATTCGACGAACCGGCTCTTAGGCGCAATCGATAGTCCCGCGCTTGCTTCGCTGCTCGCCGGGGCGATTTTTGCCGCGCTCCATTGGCCGAATCCCGTGCTCGTCCCGCTCACGTTTATTGGTGGCGTCGCCATGGCCTGGCTCTTTGCACGCGAACGCAACATCATTCCGCTCGCTGTCTTTCAAGGGATTCTCGGCACTCTGGTTTGGTGGGCGTTTCCGGTCGCGTGGCATCATGCCATGCGCGTAGGGCCCGGTTTTTATCATTTCCATCCGCGGTGAGCGGAGCGACTGGGCCTACAGATTCAAATGGGTGTACATCTTCGCGGCTGATGAAGTGCCGTGCCTTGGCCAATGCTTGCCTTTTGCATCGTTCTTCCAAACGCCCGGGATCGCCAGCCCGCACTTCGCGCAAGCGCCATTCTTGATGCGATTCTCCAACACGTCGTGCCACGATCGGCGCACCAGCAATTCCCCGCACTGCGGACAATAAGTATTCGCACCGTCGCTGTAGATGTTTCCTTCATAGACGTAATGTAAACCAATGTCGAGCGCGATTTGCCGCGCTTGATCCAGTGTCTTCGGAGGCGTGCGCGGCTTGTCCTGTAGCTTGAAGTCTGGGTGAAACGCCGTGAAATGCAGCGGCACATCCGGCCCGAGATGAGTCAGAATCCACTCAGCCAGCTTCCGCGTTTCGGCGGGATCGTCATTCAATGTCGGAATCATCAGGTTGGTGATCTCGAACCATACCGGCGTCTCCTTCTTCAGCCACGCCAATGTCTCCAGCACCGGCTGAAGATGCGTCAGCGTAATCTTCCCGTAGAAATTCTCGGTAAACGCCTTCAGGTCCACATTCGCCGCGTCGATGTGATCGTAAATGTCGTGGAACGCGTCGTACGTGATGTAGCCGTTCGTGACCATCACGGTTTTCAAGCCATAGCTCTTGGCGGCCGCGCAAATGTCGATGATGTACTCGCCCCAAATCGTCGGCTCGTTGTAAGTGAACGCAATCGATTCGCAACCATATTTCAATGCCAGCAGCGGCACGTCTTCCGGCGGAACAGGTTGCGAACGCACTTGATCGGACCGCGACTTGGAGATGTCCCAGTTTTGGCAGAAGAAGCAGCCCATGTTGCAGCCCGCCGTCCCCATGCTGAAAACGCGCGTGCCCGGCAGAAAATGATTCAACGGCTTTTTTTCGATGGGATCGACTTGCAAAGCAGCAGGCGCCCCGTATCCCAGGCTGTAGAGTTTCGCGTCTTGATTGATGCGGATGAAACAGAATCCCGCTTGGCCAGGCCCGATGTGGCAATGCCGCGGACAAAGGTAACAGTGGACTCGTCCGTTGGGCTCCGCTTCCCACCAGCGCGCTTCGTGCAGTTGTTCCGTCTTCTGGAGGATCTTCAACTCTTCCATGGATCCTCCTCTCAGACAATATTATACCTCCGGGCACAGAACCCCGAGCAGGTCATTCCGATTTGTTAACGAAAGTATCGACCTTCAGGCGTGGCGCCGGCGCTGGAAGCGGTTTCTTTCGGCGGCCCAATCCACAAACCGCTCCATGTGGTCGCGGTATTTCCAGGCGAGATGAAAGAATTTCCTGGCCGTCAAATTGGCGGCTTCTTTTCCGAGGAACGTCTCAAAGCGCCATCGGATATAAGGACTTTCCCAAGGCTTGAATCGATAGCCCCGAGCCGCATTCCAGTAGTACAGCAACGTCTTGAACATTTTCTTGCGCAATGGGCGAATCGCCCAGCCCTCTTGGTCAAGACTCTAGCTTCCGGCCGCCGGAGTGGAAAGATGCTCGTGAACAAGCACCCAGTTCGCCCCCCGCTTTTCCCAAATCCCCGTGTACCGGAGTTCCATTTCTGTAGTCTTACCGTCTTTCGATTTTTCCATCAAATGCATTGGCACCGTCATCCACGCGATCATCCCGCGGCGGTTCACCTTCAAATCCTTACCTGCCGTCAGCTTGATTTCCGACGCGCCCTCCAAAAATTCCTTCTGCACGCCGTCGTGATATTCCTTCCAGCTGTGATACGAAAACGGTGCCACATCGTAAAAAACGAGTCCTTCTTCCTTGGCGTAGAACTTTGCGGGAGCGTCCGCGTTTCCCGTGCTCCAAGCGGCACAATAACTATCGATCAGCTTGCGAAACGTAGCGTCATCCGTGGCCTTCTGCTGCGCCCTCGCGCCAACAAAAGTCAGCAACGCGCCAACGATCGCTAGCGCCACATACAACAGCCAGCGCCATCGCTCGGCATGATTGCCTGCAGCACTGCCCATAGAAACAGAACCGCTCATTCCGTATCTCCTGGCAACCCGGGAACATGAGTCTTGCTGGCTGAGGTCCAACGCGTGCCGCATACGTTATGGCCATCTTCCCAATTTTGCAAGCGTTCTTATTCGCCTCAGTCCGAATGGATGGATTCTTGGCCGCTACTGCCCCTCTCCCACCCTCCATTCGCCGGTAAATCCCGCTACTTGGCCGAATCTTGGATGCACTCCCCTGGAGGGGCCCCTATTCTCGCATCGGGCAAGGAAATGGCCCTTCAGGAGGCTAACATGGCGGCGCGGCAAGCATCCTCAAACAGCCTGAAATCCATCGCCGGAGCGCTTCTCCTCGCGCTCGGCCTCGTCTTTCTCTTCGGCAATCTAGAGGGAATGGCGGCCTGTATCAGCAACTTCGCCGGCGTTTCCGCCCACGACGCTGTCGGAATCGTCCCCGCGCTCGGCCTGGCCGGAATGCATGCCGTACAGGCGTACACTTTCGATCGCGACGCCTTCCTGTCGGGTCTCCGCCAGAACTTGGTATCATTCTGGCCGCTCATCGTTGTCGTCATCGGAATGGCATTACTGAAAAGCGGACTCGGCCGTCGGCTTACAAGACACCGCGTCTCGGCGGCCTCCTCGGCAAAGGAATTACACTCATGAGCGCGTGCCAGAGCAACACCAGGAGAAGCATGTGAGCGACGAGAAAAATTTTGACCCGAAAAACTTCAAGGATGAACTTCACGACCAGATTCATCGCAATATTCATGATCGTTTCCAGTCCGCTGACGAAAAACAGGGATCGCGGCGTAGCCCCATGGTGGTCGGTATAGATCTTCGCGGCCGGGGCCGCGGAGGCATTGTTATGGGCGGCATCTTCATCTTGATCGGCCTCGCCTTCCTTCTCGATCACCTCGGAGTCATTTCTATCGGCAGTCTATGGCGGTTCTGGCCCCTGCTCATTGTTTTCGCCGGTGTAATGAACTTCTTTTCTCACCGCCGCGCCTGGGGGGTTCTCCTGATTTTTGCGGGCGTCATTTTGGAACTCAATGAACTGGGCATCACGCACTTTGGCTGGGCCGCCTTCTGGCCCATGATGCTCATTGCCCTCGGCCTTTTTATCATGTGGGGCTCATCTCAATGGAGTTCTAAACCTGCTGCTCCCACCTCGGGGACAGGTGATCCCCGCACTACACTAAACGAAGCCGTCGTCTTCGGCGGCCTGGAGCGCCGCATGACCAGCCAGGATTTTCAAGGCGGAGACGTCACCGCCATTTTCGGCGGCGTCGAACTGGATCTCACTGAGGCCAATATTCAAGGGACCGAGGCTACATTGGCGATCACTGCCATCTTCGGCGGCGTGGAAGTTCGCATACCTCCCACGTGGCAGGTGGCCTTTCGCGGCGCCCCCATTTTTGGTGGAATCGAAGACAAAACGCGCACCGCCCGCGTGGATGACCCCGCGAATTCCAACCTCAAAGTGCTGGTGATCACCGGCGCGGTCATCTTCGGCGGCTTGGAAATCAAGAACTGAGCTCCGATGCACCCGCTGCTCACCCGCAACCGCCTGGGACTTTACCTGCTCGCTTGGGTCCCGCTCACTGCCATTTCGATCTACGTCATGGTCACTCGTGGGGGGCTCGGCTGGCTGCAAGCAACTGCCCTCGCGGTAAGCGTCTTCCTGTTTTACGCTTTTCTCTGTCTCTCGGCTTGGTACCCCTGTCGCGCCACTCCTCTGGGCAAAGTTAGTTTCATCCGCTTGCTGCTGACGCATTTGATCGCAGCCGTATTAATCAGTTTCGTCTGGACCCAGGCTGGCGGAGCGCTCGCTTACGCCATTCTCAGTCCCGAAAAATTTGACGCCATGCGGCTCGAATTCCGGCCCCAACTGAACTCCATCTTCACTATCGGCGTCCTTCTCTACCTGCTTTCAGTCGCTTTCCACTACGTTCTCATCGCCATGGAGGACTCGCGCCGCGCGGAAGCGCAAGCCAACGAATCCCGCGTCCTTGCTCGCGACGCCGAATTGAAGGCGCTCAAAGCGCAGGTAAATCCCCACTTTCTTTTCAACAGCCTCAACTCCATCAGCGCTTTGACCAGCATCGATCCGGCTCGCGCGCGCGACATGTGCGTTCTGCTCGGTGACTTCTTGCGTTTGACGCTGGGCCTCGGCGAAAAGACATCCGTTCGCTTTTCCGAGGAACTGGATTTGCTTCAAAAATATATGGCCATCGAGAAGGTCCGCTTTGGCACGCGGCTGACCATGCTCGAGGAAATTCAGGAGGAGTCTAAGGCCTGCCTGCTCCCTCCATTGCTGCTCCAGCCGCTCGTGGAGAACGCTGTCAAACATGGCATCGCCAGTCTTCCCGAAGGCGGTCACGTGCGTGTGGCGGCGCAACGCCAAAATGGGCGTTTGGCTATTCTCGTTGAGAATTCCTGGGATCCGGACTCCCCGCCGCGCCGTTCGGGCGGCCGTGGACTGAAAAACGTGCAACTCCGTTTAGAGGCGCGCTACGGAAAGGACGCCAGCCTTCATGTGAGCAACGAGGGCGACCTCTTTCAGGTTAGCTTGTCCCTCCCTGCGGAAACCGAGGAGGCGCCTTGAGCCCTGCGCGCGACAAAAAATGGAAGGCCATCATTGTGGACGATGAAGAACTCGCACGCCATGTGATTCGCGAATTCCTGCAACCTCATGCGGAGATTGAAATCGCCTCTGAGTGCGCCAATGGTATGGAAGCCGTGAAGGCCGTCGCGCAGTACCAGCCCGATTTGATTTTCCTCGACGTGCAGATGCCCAAGCTAACGGGTTTTGACGTCTTGGAGTTGATTGGCACTGAAACGCCCGTCATCTTTGTGACCGCCTACGACCAGTACGCCATGCGCGCCTTCGAAGTGCATGCCGTTGATTATTTGCTGAAGCCTATCGGACGCGACCGCTTTGACGCCGCGCTGGAACGAGCCAAAACCCGTTTGGGTGCGAAGCTGCCGTCGCCCCACGAACTCGCTGCCACGGCTCGCCCTCCGCAGCAATTTCTCGAACGCCTGGTGGTAAAGGACGGCACCAAAGTGACGCTGATCCCCGTCAGCAAGCTCGACTACGCCGAGGCGCAGGACGATTACGTGGCGTTAGCCACTCAGGGCAAGAAGCATCTCAAGCAGCAGACCATCGCCGGCCTGGAAGCTGGCCTTAATCCAGACAGCTTCGTGCGCATCCACCGCTCTTACATTGTGAATCTCGAACGCGTTGCGCGCATCGAGCCTTACGGCAAAGACAGCCGCTTGGCCATTCTCGCCGACGGCACGCGCTTGCCCGTCAGCCGCGCCGGCTACGCCCGGCTCAAAGCCCTCCTCGACGAACGCAAGTAACTAGCTGTTATGCCATCTCAAAAATTCGCATTAGGGGTCGGAGCGGCGCCTGTCCCGATTAAGATCGGGGGCTCCGACACAACACCGCACACCCAAAAAAACCGTCATGATTTGCATATGTAGGGGCACGATACATCGTGCCCTCTTCCGCTTTGCCCTTGTAGGGGCGCGCTTCAGCGCGTCCTGCTTTTGCTCTCAAATCCCAAGAGTCAAACTTCTCCAAGGAGACTTTTATGTCCACTCTCAGTCGAGTTGGACGCCTATTCATCGACGCCAAACCCGTTTAGAATCACCCATCCCGTAACTGTTGATTCTACACCACTTACACCAACACTAAGTTCTTTATCAGCAACTTACAAAAAACAGGGGGAGGGTCATCTATTGCATATGGTCCTTACTCTTCCACGGGGCACGGATCACGGAATACGCGAGACTAGCAGGAAATCCGAGAGCTTATGACGCTGCCTCAAGCCGTGACGCGCCGCACCCAGATTCGGCTGGTGGCAGGCTTGCCCAGGTGCATCGTCTTTCCATTGGAACGCAGCGTCATTGTTTCGTCGTACTCGCGCTTCAGCACTTCCACCGTCGACGACGGCCGCAGGTGCAGCCCTTCTAGGAATTCCAAAAATTGCCCGTCTTTCTCGTACACGCAGAGAATCTCGCCCGCTTCCTTGGCCCGCAAATCGGCGAGCAGCACCGCGCCCTGTTTGCGAAGCTGCGCGATTCCCCCGCGCATCGGGACACCATGCGGACAGCTCTTCTTGTCGCCAAATCGCTTGAGCAGCAGCGCTTCCACTTCCGGAGAAATCGCGTGTTCTAGCCGCTCGGCCTCGTCGTGAGCTTTTGCCCACGACAACCCGATCACTTCGGTCAGCAGCATTTCCGCGAGCTGGTGCCTCAAGGCAAGATGTTCTGCCTTCTTCCGGCCTTTCTGCGTCAGGTCGATTCGCCCGCTGCGCTCCACGCGCACGTGGCCGTCGCGCGTCATGCGCTTCAACGCCGCGGTCACGGCGGGAGGAGTCACCTTCAACTCTTCAGCGAGTCGCGCGCTGATGGGTGTCTGGTCCTCTTCCAGCATTTCCCAGATGGCCTTCAGATAGTCTTCTTGCGATACGCTTGTTTTTTCTCGCTGCACCGCAACTCCTATCGTGTCGTGGTGTTCTGCTGCCGCTTCGCTCTCAAGCCTTCGGCCAGCTGGTTCACGCGCCGCTTGATGCTTTCGAAGATGCGCTGATATGTTTCCGGCGTGCCGCTGTAAGGATCTTGCACCATCCAATCTTCGACTTTCTCGTGATTCCAGAAAGCTTGCTCTGGCCTGCCCGTCATGTTGATGATGATGTCTGCGGCTTCCGCGGCTTCGGGAGTGAGCGCGTCGGAACTCAGCCCGTTCATAGAGTAACCATTCTGCAGCAGCGTTTGCTTGGTCTGTTCGGCAATGAATCCCAAGGGAGTCAGCCCCGCGCTGGAGGGTTCGATCACATCCGCAGCGTCGTAGCGCGCGATCGCTTCGGCCATAGGGCTCCGGCAGGCGTTGCCGACGCACACGAAGAGTACCCTCGTCCGGCTGGACTGCCGCACACTGGAATCTGCCTGCTTTTCTTTTCCCACAATTAGGACTTTGCGCTGCCCGCCGCTTGACTCGCCCCCGCCGCGACCAGGCTGAGGAAATGTTCATGCACAGTGGTGTCGTCTGTCAATTCGGGATGAAACGTGGCCGCCATGATCTGGTCCCGCTGCACCAGCGCGGGTTTGCCAGCGTACTCCGCGAGAATCTTCAAGCTTGGCCCGGCGCGCTCAATGATAGGACCGCGGATAAAAACCATTTCGAGCGGTTCGCTCTTCAATTTCGTTGGGCCACTCACCACGTCGCTCGCGATTTGCCGCCCGTACGCATTTCGCAGCACGGTCATGTCCAACAGCTTCAAGGAATCTTGTCTGGGATTCTGCACTTCCGTCGCGAGAAGGATTGCTCCCGCGCACGTTCCGAAAATAGCTCCCCCCTGCTTCGCAAATTTCTCGATCGCGTCCGCCAGGCCCTCTTCTCGCAAGAATTGCAATTGCGTTGTGCTCTCGCCCCCCGGCAAAATCAAGCCGTCACAACCTTCGAGATCGGCCGGCGTGCGAACTTCCACCGATTCCGCGTTGAGCCTCTCCAGCATCGCGGCGTGCGCTTCAAAATCACCTTGGACTGCGAGAATCCCGATTTTCACTTACCACTCCACATTTTCTTTGTAAGGTCGCACCATACCGCGCCTTGGGCCCTGGCGGAAAACTGTTAACGGACGTTACCATCCTCGCGTCGAAAGCATGTCCTTCTCTTCCATCTGGCGCACGTCGAGTCCGCGCATGGCTTCGCCGAGTTCTTCGTGAGCTTCGAGAACGGCTTTCGCATCTTCGAAATGCGTCGCTGCTTTCACCACTGCCTTCGCGCGCGTCTCGGGATCGCTGGACTTGAAAATGCCCGATCCGACGAAAACGGCTTCCGCGCCCAGGCGCCGGACCAACGCCGCGTCCGCCGGAGTGGCAATTCCACCGGCGGAAAAATTCGGCACCGGCAGCTTGCCGGTCTTGGCGATCTGACGTATCAATTCGAGAGGCGCACCCAGTTCTTTGGCCTCGCGCATCAGTTCGTCGTCGCGCATGGTGGTCAGTTTTTTCATCTGGCTGACGATCGCGCGCATGTGCCGGACCGCTTCCACCACGTTTCCGGAACCAGCTTCGCCCTTGGTGCGAATCATCGCCGCGCCTTCCGCGATCCGTCGCAACGCTTCACCCAAATTGCGCGCGCCGCAAACAAACGGCACACGGTAATCGTGCTTCCAAATATGATTCTCTTCGTCGGCAGGCGTCAGCACTTCGCTCTCATCGATGAAGTCCACTTCCAGCGCCTGCAGCACTTCCGCCTCCGCGAAGTGCCCGATGCGTACTTTGGCCATGACCGGAATCGTGACCGTGGCCATGATTTCGCGAATCACCTTGATGGAGGCCATGCGCGCAACGCCGCCCTCCTTGCGAATGTCCGAAGGCACGCGCTCCAGCGCCATCACCGCGCAGGCGCCGGCTTTTTCGGCGATCTTGGCCTGCTCCGCGTTGGTGACGTCCATGATCACGCCACCCTTGAGCATCTCCGCCAGGCCGACCTTCACGCGCCACTCATTCGACCCTTTCGTTCCGTTGCCGCTTCCGTTTGGCTTCTTCGCATCCATTGCACTTCTCCTCTCGATTCTGAACTTTTTCGTCCGCCTAACATCAGCGGTATTGCACATCGAATCTCTCTTCGTTGCGCGTGATCACGACCAGCCGCACTTCCCTCAAACCAGCGCGACGCGGCTGCGTTCTGCTCGGCGCACTCCGCGTTGGCGCTTGCGCATCTCGATCTTCAGCAACTCCGCGAGCGTCGCTACACCTCGCGCAATTTGCTTTTCATCGAGGCTGGCAAAGCCGAGCCGCAGCGTGTTCGGCAGCGGCGCTTGCACGTAAAAGTACCGCCCGGGCGCAAACAACACGCCGCGTTCTTTCACGTGGATCAACAATTCGCTGGCATCGAATCCCAGCGGCAGTTCCAGCCACAAGCACATACCACCTTCCGGCTTGGTCCAGCGCGTTCCTTCGGGCATGTGCTTGCGCAATGCTTCATCCAACGCGGCCAGGCGCGACGTGTAGACCTTTCGCATCTTCGCGACGTGCTTGCTGAAAAGCCCGCGCCGCAAAAACTCCGCGAGCGTAGCCTGCGCAAGCTGATCGGTATGCAGATCGGTGGTCTGCTTGACCACGCGCAATCGTTCCATCGCCGCAGCGGGAGCCACGATCCATCCGACCCGCAAGCCCGGGAACGCAACTTTTGCAAAGCTGTCGATGTGAATGACAAGGTTCGACCGATCAAGCTGTTTGAGCGAAGGGATGCGCTCCTCGCGCGCATGCAGCCGCGCGTAAATATGATCTTCCACCACGGGAACTTGATGGCGCCCGGCCAGCTCCAGTAATTTGCGGCGCGACGCCAGCGGCATCGAAGTTCCGGTAGGATTGTGGAAATCCGGCGTAAGCAGGATGAGCTTTACGCGATTCGCCGCCAGCGTGGCTTCCAGCGCTTCGAGATCCAGCCCCAGCGGCGTGCCCGGCTCGGGATGCGTCCGCATCGGAACGCTCAGGCAGCGCGCGCGCGCTCCGTGAAAAATCGCTACTGCTCCCGGATATGTCGGATTCTCCATGATCACGGAATCGCCCGGCCGCACAAACGCCTTGCTGATCAGATCAAACGACTGCTGGCAACCGTCCGTGATGAGCAGGTTTTCGTCTTTGGCCGCGATGCCGTCGTGATGCAGCATCTCGAGCAGCGCTTCTTTCAAAGGTGGGTAGCCATCCGACGGGCCGAGATTCAGCACTTCCGCGCCTTCGCGGCGCAACACCGCGTTCACGCAGGTCTGCAATTCTTCGATGGGGAAAAATTCTTCGGCCGGGCGCGCCATCACAAAAGAAAGCGCGTTTTCCGGCACATTGGCGGTAAGGCGGCTCAGGATTTCCTCTCCGCGCTCGTCGGCGAAGAGTAACTCCCAGCGGATTCCGCCGTTGCCGTTCAGGACCGGAGGCGCAGGCGGGGTAATCTTCAGGCCGTTGCCGTTTCCCTTGATGAAGGTGCCGCGTCCCACGTGGCCTTGAATCAAGCCTTCCGATTCCAGCTCGGCATAAGCATTCGCCACCGTGGTACGGTGAACGCCGAGCATGGTCGCGAGCTCACGGCTGGCGGGAATGCGGTCGCCTGGGCGCAAATCGCCGGCGTGGACGAGGGCGCGCAATTGGTCGCGAAGCTGGATGTACAGGGGAACGTGACTCTGAGGCTGGAGATGAAGTGGAAGCATTGTCTCTCACCTTCGGCCAATTCTACCAGATATTGGCCTGCTGCAAGAGCCAATTTGTCTCCGCGGCATTTTCCGCTCTAGTCATCCGGAGAGAGCGGGATGTCCGGCATCTGGTCCGATTTCTTGGCGCCGTAGTGGTCGGCAAGCTGCTTGCCATCGAAGCCACCCGTGAAGCTCTCCTTGATCTCCGGCAGCATCGAACTATTCCAGTCGTACCACTCCCGGGCAAGGCGCTGATAAACGTCTTTCTGGCGTTCCTTCAGATTGGCGCGTTCCAGGGGGTCTTCCACCACGTTGAAAAGGAACGTGTTGCCCAGGATTTTGAGAAACTTGTAGTCGCCGTCGCGCGCCGCCCGCTGGGCGTTCGCTTTGTATCGCCAGAACAGCTTGCGGGAAACCGGCAAGGCATTCTGCGTGAGCATTGGCAGCAGGTTCATGCCATCGAGTGGGTAAGCCGGATCGGGCGAGGCCCCCGCGGCAGAAAGCAGCGTCGGTACCCAGTCCATGCTGATGGAAACCTGTTCGGTTGTCCGGCTCCGCGGAATACGACCCGGCCAGGCAATTACTGCGGGAATGCGTAACCCACCTTCCAGCAATTCAGTCTTCTTCCCCGTGAAAGGCCAAGTATCGGCGAAGCGCTCTCCGCCATTGTCACTGGTGAAAATCACTATCGTGTTGTCTGTCAGTCCGTTGGCGTGCAGAGCTTGCAGCACTCGGCCAATCTGCTTGTCCATTTCTTCTATCATTCGCTGGTAGGTCTTCTGCGAGCCGCCGTCGAAATCGGCAAGGCCTCCGCTACCTGGTTGCCGCAAACGCTCGGACTCCGCCTCGTCGCCGGGGGCTTCCCAAGGCCAATGCGGCGCGTTGAAGTGGAGGCTAACCATGAATGGCTGGCCGGACTTCGCGTATGCTTTCACCACATCCACTGCGCGACTCCCGAGCAATTCGGTTAGGTAGCCCACCTGATGGAGTGGAATATCATCGTCCCAAAGATCTTCCTTGCCGCCCGCAGAGTGCGAGAAATAGTCCAACGCCCCGCCGCGAAATCCGTAGAAGTGATCGTAACCACTTTTAAGGGGACCAAACTTTGGCAAAACGCCCAGGTGCCATTTGCCGACCAATGTCGAGCTGTAGCCGGCTCTCTTCAGCAGCGAAGGCAAGGTCGGATGTTCCGGGGGAAGACCTACTTCCGGGTTGCCAGCTAAGGGCTCCTCCAGACCGACCCGCAGGCGATACTGGTAGCGGCCCGTGATGAGCGCTGTGCGCGTGGCGGTGCACACGGCGGAATTCGCATAAGCCTGCAGAAAACGCAATCCCTGCGCGGCAATGCTGTCGATATTGGGGGTACTAAGGTCTGGACGCCCATAGCAGGACACGTCGGCATAGCCAAGATCGTCTGCGAGAATGAAGACGATGTTGGGAGGCTTTGCCGATGGTCGCGCGCTTTCGACGCCGGCGCGCAAAGCTAACCCAATCATCCCGGCTGCCGCCCCACGTAGAAGCTCACGCCGCGTGATCGACTCTTTACCTGCGAACACCATGGGACCTCCTCTGCAAGGATGACCCGTGTCATCCGGCTCCTATTCCCGGCCTCGCTCTACGTCCGGCCCAGCACCAGGCGGTCGACGCGATGGCTGACGTCGCGGAGGTAGGCTTCGTCGCCGGCCTTCAGCTCGGTAATGGCGCTTCCGGCGTAGCCGATTTCGCGAAAGGCGTCACGCACCGCTTCCCAATTCACATCACCGTCGCCGAGGTTCACCCACTCGTAGCCGTTTTCTTTGCGCTTGAAGTCTTTCAAGTGGACTTTGGCGATGCTTTTCCCCAAGGTGCGAATCCAGTCCTGCGGATAGCCGTACAGGAGGACATTCCCGACGTCGAACCACGCTTGAATCCACGGGCTAGTGAATTCCTTGATGTACGCGGCCATTTCCAGGGGACTCAGCAGAAACTTGTTCCAGACTTCTTCAATGGCGATCACAATTTTCAATTCTTCGGCGAGCGGCAGTAGTTTGCGAATTTCCTTTTGGGAGCGGATCCAGGCATCGCGATAAGAGGTCTGCGGATTGACGACGGCAGGCACCAGGAGTACCGCATCCGATCCCCAGAGTTTGGCGTTGTGCAGCGAGATGCGCATGCCCGCCAAACTTTTTTCCACGACCGCAGGATCACCGGACGAGAGAGGATACTGCCAGTGGTCCATGTTCATCACCGAATCGATGCGCACGTTCGCGGCGTCTGCAGCCTTCTTGATCTCCTCGGCTTCGTGTTGGTCGGGAATCGTAGGGGCTTGGATTACCTCGAAACCCACGTCGCGCGCCATTTTTAGGCGGTCCGCATAACTGAGCTTGGCGGGCAGCATATCTAGGAGCACGCCCTTCTTGATGGGCAGGGGTGCGGAAGATGGCGTTGTGGCAACGCGGTTCGGTCCGGGTGAAGCCGCAAAGACTTCGCCGAATTCGGATACGCCAATTGCCGCCGAACAGGCTGTCGTCACCGTGGTCTTCAGAAATTCACGACGCGAATTTTCCGTGGACATAGACACCTCAGAGCGCTAGCGAAACTCGCTGATGCAGCCGGATTCGATTGCAGCGGATCTGCCGTCGGAATCGATGCAGGGAAAAGACTCGGCGTACAAAACAGCTTCAGCGCAATTTGTTCAAGTCGATCCTGGGATCCCACGTTTCACGGGACTTCAGCGTCTCTTCCCAAGTGACTTCACGTCCTTTGTAGGCGGCCGTCCGCGCCATCATGCAGGAAAGCGCGGATTCCGCGCCTTTATCGGCCTGATTGTGGAAATTCCCGCTGGTAATACTGTCCACAAACGCTTTCTTTTTTTCGCGGTCCGCAAATTCGAGGTTCGAAGTGAACTTGCCGGTTGCGGAAAACGCCTGCCCGGCGTCTTTGGCGGAAGTGCCCTCCGCTTGCCACGGTTCGTCGCCCCAAATGCCCAGCGGGCCGGTGTATGGAGATTGCGAAGTCCCCTTGGTGCCGAAAAAGCGCTCGGTCACTTCCCACCAGCCTTTGGCAAATTGGGTCGAACTGAAGGTAACGTCCACGCCGTCCGGATAGTGGAACAGCGCGTTGTAGTTTCCGTAGACATCTCCGTCGGCGGGACGCCCGGCGCGTCCGCCACTCGCCGAAGCTTTCAGCGGATGGGCCTTCAACACCCAGTTGCAAATATCGATGACGTGAATGTTCTGTTCCACGATGATGTCGCCGGAAAGAGCGCGGTCATACACCCAATTGCGAAGGCGGCGCTCCACGGGCGTGGCGTCCGGCCAGGCCGGTCGGTCGAGGTAGCCGGCGAAATAGTGCGATTCGCCGCAAATGATTTTACCCAGCGCCCCGGCGTGAATGCGTTTCACCATTTCCACGAACGGAGGACAGTCGCGAATCTGGAAGCCCACGTCCAGGCTCAGCTTCCCCTGGGCGCGCTTTCCGATTTCGATCACCTTCAAAGCGCCGGGCACATCCACGGCAACGGGCTTTTCGAGATAGACGTGTTTGCCAGCCGCGACAGCGGCTTCCAAATGTTGCGGGTGATAATACGGCGGCGTGGCAATGACGATAGCGTCCACTTCTTTCGAAGCGGCGATCTCGTGAAATGCGTTCGGTCCCACAAAAAGCTGCGAAGCGTCCAGCGTCGGGTAGCCTTTGGCTTGCTGGATTTTGTTGAAGTTATCGCGCGCTTTTTCCAGTTGGTCCTGGAACAAATCGCCCAACGCCACGACGCGCGCTCCGCCCGTATCAATCATGTTAGTAGCATCTTCGGTGCCGCGTCCTCCGCACCCGAGCAATGCAACACGCACAGTGGAGTTCGCGGCCGCCCCGCGCACCAGCTCCGGCTTGAGGAGCAGCATCCCGGCGGTTGTGGCCGCGGCGCCAATAAATTTCCGGCGGTCCACCCTGGCTGAAAAACTCTGCCCCTGTTTTGCGTCTCGTGACATAGATCCTCCGACCTCCTTAGTGCGAGCAGTTCCCTTTTGTTGCGAAAAACTATCCGATCAACTTTTCGAGAAAGGCTTTCGCCGCCCGCACGTCTTCCACTTGTTGCGGACCGGAAATCTCACGCTCGATGGTGACCGCGCCACGATAGTTCAGTTCTTTCAGCCGTGCGATGATCCGAGCAAAATCCACCTTACCCTTGCCAATGGGGACTTCTTCGCCCAGCTTCCGCGGGTTTGTGGGCCACATGCCGTCCTTGGCGTGAATCCCCTGGAGGTAAGGCCCGAGCAATTCGAGGGCGTCAACCGGATTGGCCTTGCCGTAGAGAATCAGGTTGGCGAGATCGAAATTCACGCCTTGATTGTCCAGCCCCACGTCCTGAATGGCGCGGATGAGAGTGATGGGGGTCTCCTGGCCGGTTTCGTAACGGAAACTCTGGCCATTGCGTTTGCAGTAGCCCGCGACTTCGTGCATCGCCGCGATGGTTTCTTTGTAGACGGAGTCATTGGGGTTTTCAGGGATGAAGCCGCAGTGCGTCTGCACGGCATCAATACCACACTGTTTGGCGAAGTCCGACGCTTTCTTGATGTGCGCGATGCGCGCTTCTCGCGTTTCGCGCGGCACCAAGCCGATGGTTAGTGGTCCATCGTAAAAATCCCACACTTCTTTTCCGGGTCCGCCGACAACCAGCGAAGTCGCTTCAATCTGGTATTTGTCGAGCGCCTGACGCAGGCGTCCCGCCATCACGGAATCAATCTCGTCCACGAATACCTGGCACGTTGGCAGGCCGAGATCATGAACCTTGGCGATGGCATCGTTGGGGTCCCTGCCGACGCCGAGAATCAGGCCAAGGCGCAGCGGGTTTTTCCCTTCGTTGCTGGATACTGTTGGAGCGGACGGCTTTGCGAGGAGATTCGCCGCGAGAGTGCCAGCAGAAACGCCATCCTTTAGGGTGGCGGCGATAGGGCTGAGCCCCACCGCCAAAGCAGCAGTGGAAGTTTGAAGAAACTTTCGACGATTCGGCTTAGTCATGAATGTGCCTTAGGGGGGCGAGTTCGGCGTTGGCCGGGAAACCGATGCTCCCTACTTCTCCTGAGTAAAAATATCCTTCCACCTCATCTTCACGCCGCCGCCGGTGTGAATCTGCAAGCCGATCACGCCATCGGCGAATTTCGGCGAGTCGTCGGTGAAGTCCACGATCTTCACGCCATTGAGCTGCGTCACGATGCGATTTCCCTGCACGGATACTTCCAGGTCGTTCCATTCGCCCGATTTCAGCGCTTGCTCGCCTTCCGGCGTTGGCATTTTCACCCAGCCGCGGCCTCCGCTTTCGTAGAGGCCGCCGGTGTGCTTGCCCACGCTAGGATCCACTTCCACTTGCATCCCTTCAATGTCCGGCCCATGGTCGGGATTGATCCCGGTGATGCGCGAATGGAAAAACACTCCGCTATTGCCTGCTGCTTCGCCCTTGAACTTGAGGCGCAAGTTGAAATCGCGATAGGTCTTTTCAGTCGTGAGATAGCCGTATTTGTTGGCGGCGCTTTCGCACAGGATCGTGCCCTGGTCCACAACCCACTTCTCCGCGCCATTATTTTTCCAGCCGGTTAAATCCTTGCCGTTGAAAAGAGAAACCCAGACGGTCTGCGGCGAAGACTGCGCAACAAGCGTGGTTCCGAGTAACACAGCTGCGGCGAGAATCATTCCCATTCTGCTCAAAGCAAAACCTCCATTTTCGCTCGCGCGAGAATCACGGGGCCTGGCCGAAGGAAACTTATCACAAATTCGGCGGAGACCGAGCCCGTTCCTTCGCACGCGCAAGGGTCACCGAGGAGATGGTTTGATTCCCATTCGTCCGTTGACTTCGCCTGCGTCCAGGTCACGGATGCACAGCTTGGCCAGGTCCTTCGGGTCGCATTGATAAATCTGCTTCAGAGGAAGGTCCGTGTCATCGACTTCGTATTCTCCCGACGCCATATCTTCCGCGTCATCGGTCGAAGAAGTGACCACGGGACTTCCCTTCCGAACGCGCACGCGAAATTCCTGCGAGGCCGGCTCATAATTCGCGTAGCTGAAACAATGCCCGATGCAAGCGCGCTCGACCGAATGGGCGATAAATGAAATCCGTGAATCCGCCGGAGCGCGAACAGTGACGATCACACGCGTTCCCGCAGGCAAATTGCCTACTAGCTTTTCCGCGTTGGCCTCCAGATGGTTCAGCCAGCCGGTGTCCTGATAGAGAAAGGCAAAGAAAACGATGCCGCAGATGGCGAAGCCTGCGAGATGCCATCGCCTGGGCTTCAGGCAGGCAAGGAAGCAGAGGCCGAGAATTGCGGAGATGGTAGTAAGCCTTGAACCGATCACGCCAATCCAGCCTCCATAAATGGATGGCCGCAAGTTTTCAGGGAGCAGCGCTGTCCCGCAAAACGTCACCGCATACAATTCAAAAGGCAATTCGAACAGTCTCCAGGAAGAGTCCTCGCGCCGCCGCTCAGAGAAATCCACTCCAACACAGAGCAAGCCGAGCAGGAAGGCAGCCGCAGCGAGAAAGAAATAGCGCTTTCCATAAAGAGCGAGTTGATCCGCGCCGTTGTAAAAGTAAAATGGTCCGCGATCCCAGTCGGCAAAGAGCAAAGGGCGGTGAGAGGCGTATAAGCAAACCGCCACGAATGCGCTGGCGGCCGCGAGCGGCTGCGCCAATTTCCACCAGCCGGACACTTTTTCTCTGACCTTGATATACGCGAGCGTGCCAACGAGCCATAGAAAACCGATGGGGTGAGCGAGCAAGGCCAGTAACGCAACGGGGGCTGCGGCGAGCCATCCGAATCGCCGCGCGCGCCAGACTATCGCCAACCCAAAGCAAGCGATTCCGAGGGACAAATAATAGTTCATGAAACCCATGCTGAAGGAATAGCCGTAGGCCAGCATGGCGATGCATGGAGCAAGAAACCAAGGCGGCCGGTCCGTGACCGTTCGAATGAAGGCGAAGACTCCCCAGAACAAAATCAGCACGCAGGCGGAAACAACGATCTTCTCGGCTGCCGCAAGCCCGAATAAATTCGCAACTCGAAGCAGCGCGACATCGAACAGAATATTGTTCCACTGGTTCGTGATATACAGTCCCGGCGCTTGCCCCTTTTCAATCAGTTGCCCAAGCCACGCGTTGTAAACGTGGCTTGCCAGATCGCCTGCTTCGATGTGCCGGTGCCACCAGCACGGAAGAAGAATCAACACAGAAATCGCGAATCCAGCAATCTGCGATCGGAAACGGCGCCAGCTCACTGAAAGCAAGCTTTCACCTTCGATAAATTTCTCAGCCAAGCAGAGTCCTCACTTCAACCCCTCACGTCGCGCGGCATTCTACTATCTTCTGCGCGCGGCGCACGCACACAACCTGACTGGCTGCGCGCTCATGCGGCGGGACACGCCCAGCGCGTTCACAATTCAATGCCGAGACAAGAATTAAGATTAGTAGTGAGGTTTACTTCGAAGCCTGATTTTCGCCCAGGCGCTTCAGGCGATCGCGCAAACGCCGCTGCAATGGCGTGGGCGTATTGGGATTGAATGCGACGAGATACCACAGCGGCTGGCTGCGGTCGCGGCTCAGCCAGGTCAGCGTATTCGCATCGGCGTTGGGATGGCGGGCGACATTTTCGCGAATCGCTCCATACGGGTGTTTCGCCAGCTTGTTCAGGGTCTTCGCATTGGCGCGGGGGTGCTCGCTAATCAGCCGCAGCAGGTAATAATCTTCTTCCGGCGCCTGCTTCACCAGCTTTTCCAGCATTTCTGGTTTGGCGTCGGAACTCAGCACCAAGCCAATCTTTTCGTCCCACGCCGTATTGATGTGGTTCAAATCGCGGGTCCGCGCATGAATTAATTCTTCAAGAATGCGCCGTTCCTGCTGCATACGAGCGATCGGAAGATCGGTGCCTTCGAGGGAATCGAGTACGCGAAGAAGGTGCTGCCTCTCGCCAAAAACAATCTGAGAGGTGCGCATGTTTGCGCCCTTTTCCTTCTCCTTGTGCTGAACCAGGTCGGAACGTCGCATTTTATGGTTGCTCCAGCCAGTCCCTTCACGAGGTCGTTGAAGGACTGGGCGATTAACACCGCATTCAAATCACACGCCACCCAAAGACTCAAATCACTGCTTTGTGGCTCCACGAATTATGTTCCGGGTGCGCGATAGGGTAAAGTTTGGAGCAAGCCGCGTGTGCCCGAAGTGCAACTCCGGTCGCGGGCTTGCGGCAGTTCCCGCCTGGCCAAAGAGGGTAGGAAACGATGTCGGCTTTCGAAGAGCATAAAGAAGAACTGGAAAAGTTCGAGCAGATGTTCGGCCGTGAGCGTGGACGGCTGGCCGTGTCACTCGACCGCTTGACAAACGCGCTGGTGCTGGTGGGCCAGCACGGTGTTTACTGCACCAGCCAGCGAAATCCGACGGTGCCGGCGATGGACCTGCGCATCATCAATCAAGAGCTGGTGCACGCCAAGGAATTGGTGCAGTCGGTGATGGAAGAGATGCGTCTTTCAAAGAAACCACAGAAGTAATCCCGCGATTCCTATTCCGGCTGCAAAAAGGGATTCAGTTGGCGCTCGTTTCCGATAGTCGTGACGGGGCCGTGGCCTGGGTGAACGATGGTTTCGTCCGGCAGGTGCATTAACTTTGTCCGCAGCGACTCCATAATCTGTTCCATGGAGCCGCCCCACAAATCGGTGCGACCGATGCTGCCGGCAAAAAGCGTATCTCCGGAAAAGAGCTGAGGAGCGTGAGGCGCAATCAGTTCGGATTCATCCGGCGCCGCAATTTCTTGTTCCTGCGTGCTATCGCGAGCAATAGTCTTGTTGAAGAGATCCTCGATGGCGATTTCATCGCCCGCCTCATCTTTAACACTGATTTTCTTTGGCGCAGCGGCCGTGACTTTGCCTGCGTCATGCGGGAGATACAGCGAAACGCTGCCGGGCGTATGGCCCGGCGTGTGAATCACCTGGGCCTCAAATGGTCCCCAGCGAAGAACGTCGCCCTCTTTCAGCAACTGATCCACATCGGTGAGATCCGGCGGGTGAATGCCGAGGAACGCGGCCTGCTCGTCCATCGCTTGATAGAGCGGCAGATCGTCACGATGCATCAGCACGGGGGCGCCGGTGTACTGATGAAGCTTGCTCAACCCGCCGACGTGGTCAATGTGCGCGTGCGTGCTGACGATGGCTTTCACGATCAGCCGGTGGCGTCCGATCAGATCGAGAATGCGCGTGACTTCGTCGCCCGGATCCACCACCAGCGCTTCCCGAGTGGCGGGATCGCCGATGATCGAGCAATTACACTGCAACATCCCTACCGGGATGGTGATGTGAATCAAGCCGTCTGTTACGGCAGTGAGTGCGCGCCGGCCGTCGCTCATAGCGGAAGTATATCATTGGAGGTGAAGCCAGATGCGGAGGCACAGCATCGAACCACTTGCAGGCCTCCAGATTAGATTGCCCTTTGCTAGACTGAATCCAGGAGGATAACGAACTTTGGAAACGGCCGCGACAGGCACGGCGATGAACACTCCGCTTGCGGCAGCGCACCTTGCCGCGGGCGCGAAGATGGGCGTCTGGTTCGGATGCGCGCTGCCGGATTACTTTGGCGACCCGGCGGCCGAATATCGCTCCGCGCATGAGAGCGTGGCGCTGATCGACAAGAATTACCGAGCGTATCTTTCTTTTGCCGGGCCCGATCGCGTACGCTACCTGAACGCAATTTTGACCAACAACGTCAAAGACCTCCCTGAAAACCACGGAGTGATTTCTCTGCTGCTGAATGCTCAGGGGCACATTCTTGCGGAGATAGAGACGTACGCGTTTGCCGACCACCTCCTATGCGTGTCGTACGCGATGATCCGCTCGCGCCTGATCGAATGGCTCGAAAAATACATCATCATGGATGACGTCACGCTCACCGATGAGACGCCGCGCTACGGCACTCTAGCGCTGGAGGGCCCCAAAGCAGCCGCGATCGTCAAGGAGGTTTCCGGCGCCGACCTCGCGAACTTTGACGAACTTTCCTGTCACGACGGAGCTGTCGGTTCGATTCCCTGCCGGATCACGAAGCGTTCTTCTGGTGGAGTCCCCGGTGCGGAATTCTTCACCGCGAGCGAAAAACTGGCCGACCTTTGGCAGGTCCTTTTGGATGCCGCTCGCTGGCACGGCGGCGGGCCAGCAGGCTACACCGCGCTCAGCGGGTTGCGGCTGGCACAAGGTGCGCCGTGGTTCAGTTACGACTTCGGCGAAAAACAAATCCCGCACGAAGCCGGCTTGCAAGACAGCCACATCAGCTACACGAAAGGCTGCTACATCGGCCAGGAAATCGTCGAGCGAGTACGATCCCGCGGCCAGGTCAACCGCAAGCGTGTGCGTTTAACTATTTCCGGCGATGTTGTGCCAGAAGCAGGCATAGCGCTGACGTTGGACGGGAATGAAGTTGGCTATGTCACGCGTGCCGCCAGAACTTGGGAGCCGCCGCGCATCCTCGGAATGGCCTACGTTCGCAAAGAGGCCATCGCCGCGGAGACGGTGCTACAATGGGCCGCCGGAACGGCAACCGTTACGAAGTAGCCGGAAAAGTGTGGAGTTGTTCGTGAGTTGGCAGGCAAAATTAGCGCGTTGGTTTCATGGGGAAAGTGAAACTCATCCTAGGGATAGCGGTTCTGGCATTGGCCATCATCGCAGGCTGGCAGATTGCTTCGTGCGAACTGGCCAACTCTGAGTTCCGCGGGGAACTCCGGGACCTTGCGGCACAAGCAGGCGCGCGCATTGGGTTGAATTCCTTTAGTACGGATGAGGAACTCCGCGACGCCGTCATCCGCAAAGCCAAGACGCATGAAATTCAGATTGAACCTGAGCAGGTGACCGTGGAGCGCACGGGCAGCGGCCCGGAGCAGATCATTCACCTTGCGGCAGACTATAAAATGCGTGTGACGCTGCCGGGATTCTCCTTCTCTCTCCATTTCCACTCGTCGAGCGCGAAATGAGCTATTACTTGGGCGTCACAGCTGTTTCCGCCTATCGGCCTTCTCGTCGCGTGCGGCGGGAGCTCCAAAGCTCCAGGCCGAGGGCTCTGAGGAAGTCACGTCCCCAAATGCCGATGAGCAGAGCGGCTCCGAAGAGGATCACGGCGTCAATGCTAGCCAGATCACGCCGGGTCCAATAGACCCCCTCCTGAACGTTTAGCCACAGAGCGAACTCATCCAAGGTGAGAGCAGCGCCCACGCCGTAAAGCAAGGACATCAAACGGCTCGCCAAGAGAGACGAGGAACTGGCTCCCGTTCCAACTTCAATCAGCCAGCAAAACCCTACCGCCAGCAGAAGCAGTATCCCCCAAACTAAATGATGGATGTGCGTCCCGCCAATATAGACATAGTGAAAAGGGCCGGCGTTACGGTGGGCAGCGTAAGCCATAGAGCGCGCCACTCCAAAAGTGACGAAGAATCCGATGGCCGCCAGGAGAAGCCGACGCTTCGGCCGATCACGGACATGCGCGTGAAAAAGTTCGCCGACTTTCGGACTATGAAGGAGCAAAAGGACGGCAGCGATGGTCACAAGAATTGACGAACCGAGCAGCCAAGTCTTGGCCAGCATGATCGCGCCTTCTCCGTCTACCGAACTGTACTTTAAACGTGGCCGGACCCGGGGAGTATATATTTTGGATGGAGGAGAATCCTATCCCTAACTCAGGGATTAACCGGCTCCTGGTTAGGAACATTCCGTGTCAGCTTGCGGATCACAAATTCCTGCAGGACGTTGACGGCGGCAGATTCGCCGATCCCGATGAGCGCATTTTCAAACGTAAGCTCTGCACCATCGCGGTTCTCGGCTGGATAATAAAGATTTGAGACAGCGCCTGCCGCGAGGCTTCCGACGATACCCGAATAATTCGCCTGCCAGTGCCCGTTGTCGCCTTTGCAAATTACGGAATTGGCAATCGCATACAGAACCCGCGATCGCTTGCTACCACTTCCCTTGTAGAAATAGCGGGGATCTTGCTTCAACAGCGATGGCAGTATGGCGCCTCCGATATAAGTGCTTGCAACAAAGTTGGCGTACGAAGCGCCGTAGCGCTTTCCAAAACCTGGTGCGCCTTGTCCATATCCGCTGAACTGGTTTTGCGCTTGCTGAATCCCCGCGATCGCGCCGGTCAGCCCAAAGGACACAGGATCAACGGTAGTCTTCCAGGCAAGCTCGAACTTTTGCCTTGGAGCCAGCGGGAGGGCATGGTGCTCGTAACTCACATAGAAATTGGGGACAACGCCGAGCACCCGCTGCTTCTCTTGCGCCTTGATCTGATCTTCGGCCACTTCGACCCGCGTGGGGACGACACGCACTTCCGTGACAGAGGGAGCAAGAGCCAGAGCGATCCGAGGGACCGTGTAGCTCTCGCCAGGCCCCACGATTGCTGAAGAAGATTGCGTTGTGAAGCCCGGTGATACAACGGTGATCTGGAAAGCCCCCGGAGTGACGTTGGCAAAGGAGAATTGCCCATCCTCGTCAGAAATCGACTCTTGGTCCGGGAATTGACCTTGGCGCGAGAGTTTCACGCTGGCACCAAGGACGGCGGCGCCCGTTTGATCAACGATTGTTCCGCTGATGCTTCCCGGCAATCGCGGATCGGGCAGATGCTCAGCCGCGGATGTCCCGGTCCCCTGTGACTGTGCCGCAACTGGAAAGCTACAAGAGAGGAGACTCAGACTTACACTCAATACCCAAACCGAGTATTTAGGCATAATCGTCACGCGTCCCACTTCACTATGATGCTATGGGAGGGGATTTAGGTTTCCAAAAAGGTTGATCCCCCCGTTGCCGGCTGAGACACCTAGGCTCTTGGTTTCCGGCGGGCCAACTGAAAGGTCATGTGAAGAATGAGCTTGCGGTCCTCACTGGACAGACGGCCGAGAAGCTGGCGCAAGCGCTTGAAAAATCCCGCTGACTCGCCCTCGCTCCCCCATTCCGCGCCATTGGAGGTGAGGCTCTTTGGGAGCGCTGGGACTTCGGGCGGTGTTTCTCCGTCGTAAAAGAGCTGATACATGGGAACTTCGAGAGCGCGGGCCATTTTTTCAAGCGTCTCGATGCTTGGGACGGCATGGCCGTTCCCAACACGGGAGACGTAACAGCGCGGCAGGCCAGTGCGCTTCTCGAGATCACCTTGCGAGAGGTCTTTCTGTTCGCGGATAGCGCGTAAACGATCGGCAATAACCATAATATCCCCAGTATATCATATGATGCATCGGTAGTTAAAGGATGTGAGAATTACCGTGAGATTACTCAAATTCGCGGCGAGGAGCGCATTGCTCCGGACCGACGCGGCCGGCGGTGATTTCGGCCCGGAAATAATTTTCGCCAAGGATAGGGGAACCCGCGAGGCGGCGAAGCATGGCAATCTGGCCGACATGGTTGAGAGCATCGGCAACGGGACCTTGAAAAATACCTTCTAGTGAACCGTGCAGCGGCTCGGCGGAAGCCAGCAAGTCGTCAACCTTCTTTATGGCCGCAAAAAAGCGATCGATTTCGGCGTTCCAGGGCAGCGGTGTGGAATCGTGCCAGGTCTGTTGCCCCTTGGCGATGGATAGCGCCCAGTCAAACAAATCGCCCATGTGCGCAAGGATTTGCGCGGGCGTGCGCGTCTTGTCGCCGATGTGGAAGCTGTCGAAGTGAGGCGGAGCTCCGCGCAGCGTTTTGCCACCGCGGTACGCGACAGTAGCCAGTGTGTGACGAAGGAATTGACGGGCCGGTTCGGATGATTGGTCCATTGAAAAACTCCTAGAGTTTGCCTTCCGAAAAAGGATGGGTGCGAAAACACGTCAGCAAAGAGTTTTAGCACAGTGGACTCAGAGAACACAGAGGGACACAAGAAAAAACAAAAACAGACGGGAAAGGGAGTAATCGTTCAAGTCGGGGCGATGAAGAAAAGGATGATCGAAGCGCCAGGGGCTTCTGACACAGCTTAGTGATACGATGAAATATCGGTATTCTACCCAGGAATACTGAGGAGTCGACTCGGGCTCTCGTCCTCCTTCTTGGGAGTGCAAAATGGCGATGATCAGTTTGGGAAATTCACGTTTCGTTTTCCGTACCAGTTTCCTTTTCGCCATCCTTTTCTCGTTCTTGGCTGGGTCAGGCCGAGCTAATGCACAGGCAAGTGCGCAATGCACCAAGCAAAGCGTCGGCAATTCAACAACCGGGAGTGTCACTTGGACACCGCAATTCTGCCAGGAATTTAACGACGTGGCGCTGACTGCTATTGATACAACCGTGTGGAGTTTTGATCTTGGGAATGGAACAAACGGCTGGGGAAACAACGAAGTAGAAGTCTACTGCGGGCCTCCGAGTTACGCGGGTAACGACCCCAAATGCCCCAATAGCCTGACTACATCGAATAACGCCTACATAGATGGCAGTGGCCACCTGGTGATTCAAGCTATCAACAATGGTGGCGTGTGGCTTTCAACGAGAATGAAGACGCAAGGTATCGAGAACTTCACGTACGGGAGAATCGAAGCCAACATTCAGCTCCCCGATACGACAAACCAGGGGCTGTGGCCTGCCTTTTGGTCGCTGGGAACCAACATCACGACTGTAAATTGGCCGACCTGCGGCGAAGACGATTTCATGGAAGTGTGGTCCCCTCAGGTGTTGAACGGACCTGGTACCGGCGGAAACATATCAACGATTCACACCAAGAGTACCGATGGCGCCGGCGTTCAGACAAATAAACATACCTTTAAGTTTCCAACTGGAATGGCGAACAATACAGCCTTGCACAAATACGGCGTGATTTGGTCTGCGAACATGGTCCAACACTACGTAGACGATCCTACACATCCCTTTTATATCGCCACGATCAGCGACCTCGGCGCCGGAGACTTGTGGCCGTTTAATGCCAGCAGCTTTATCCTTCTGAATCTGGCCGTTGGAGGCACTTTGGGTGGCAGCCCTAGCGGGCTGGCTAGTCCGACGCAACCGTACTTGGTGGACTATGTTCGTCAGTACAAGGTGGCGGCGCCAGTCACACCCCCGGTATTGCCCGCTCCTCCTCCTATTACGGTTAAAGCGGGCGATAGTAGCGGGGTTGCGAACACCAGTAAATTCACTCCAGGGCTGGCCAGCGGAACAGGTTTTGTATTTTTCAGTTGCTCAGCGAACGCTCCCAAGTCCTCATGCTCGGTCGGCACGAGTGATCTCATCAGCCCGTTTGTAGTCAATTCCAGCCCATCGGGTGCAGCGGAAACCGTGACAGTCACCGTGACCACCACGGCAAACTCGATCTTGCCACCCTTCTTCTTCAATCCGCGGGTGCGCTTCTGGGCGCCGATCGTAATCTCGGAACTTGTGGTCTTGGTTGTGGCCTTCCTCCTTGCCCTGCGCACGCAGCGCCGCGCTTGGCGCCACGTCTGTGGCATGGCCGCGATACTGATTCTTGTGAGCATGGCTATTGCCGGCTGTGGGGGCAATTCACCTCCACCGCCCCCTCCCCCTGGCAACAACGGAACGCCTCCGGGCTCCTACACGGTAACCGTTTACGCGTTCACCGAAAGCAACACCAGTGACGGAACCAATGCCAATGCCGACGCAAGCGTCGCTATTCCTTTGACCGTGAACTGAACTGCACTCTCTCCGAGCAATCGCGAGACGCATCAACGATTTAGGGAAGCACGACTAACTCTATCCGTTTAAATGAGATTTGCGGAAACGACGGCGCGAATCAGGCGAGATTCAACGCGCGTTTGAAAGAGCCCTTCTCGGCGTCGATTTTCTTCTGGAGCTGGAGGATGGCGTAGAGAAGGGCTTCGGGACGCGGCGGGCAGCCGGGAACGTAAACGTCAATAGGGATCACCTGGTTGCAGCCCTGCACGATAGCGTAATTGTTAAAAACGCCGCCGGAAGTGGCGCAAGCGCCCATGGAAATAACCCACTTGGGCTCGGGCATTTGGTCGTAAAGCTGGCGGATGACCGGCGCCATTTTTTGCGAGAGGCGGCCGGCGACAATCATCAAATCGGCCTGGCGAGGCGAAGGACGGAACACTTCGGCGCCAAAGCGGGCAACGTCAAAGCGCGCGGCGGCCATGGACATCATCTCGATGGCGCAACAGGCGAGGCCGAAACCCAATGGCCAAATAGAACTTCTGCGCGCCCAATTTACGGCTTTATCGAGCGTGGTGAAGATGATGCCTTCGTCTTCGAGAAGCTTGCCGAAGTCGTCGGGCTTCGTGAGTGTGACGTGTTTGCCGAGTGATGTGCTCATGGTGTCTTGTCTACGCTATTTTCGCACAGCGGGCGGATGGACACAAATTGCGTATTTATGCCACAGGACTGGGGGGTTCTCAGTTCGTAGTCTGAGGCGGAGACGGAGCGCATCCGGCGGAGATAGGAGACAACGGAGCCGGGCCAGAGCGTCGTGATTTCGCCCGTATTTTGGTCCTGATACCAACTGTGGCAGCCGCCGGTTTGCCAAACCGTGCCGGACATGCGGCGATAGATATCGTCGACGAAGGATTGCTGGACTTCCGAGCGGACTTCCAGGACGCGCTGCTTCCTGCGCTTCATAAGCTTCAGGCAGTTCATGGTGTAGCGAACCTGGGCTTCAATCATCAGCACGACGGAATTGTGGCCCAAACCAGTGTTGGGACCGAGGAGTATGAAAAAATTGGGGAAGCCGTGTACTGTGACGCCGAGATAGGCGGTCATGCGCTTGCCCCAGGCGTCATGAATTTCCACGCCGCCCTTACCCACCACGCGGCAACCGATGAGCGGCTCCGTGGCGCGGAAGCCTGTGCCGTGGATCAAAACGTCAATGGGACGCTCGACGCCGTTGCGCGTGACGATGCTGTGCTCGCAGACTTCAGCGATTCCATCCGTGACGAGCTCGACGTTTGCGCGATTAAGAGTCGGATAGTAATCGTCGGAAACCAGGACGCGTTTGCAGCCGAGCTGATATTGGGGAGTGAGCGCCTCGCGCAGTTTGGGTTCCTTGATCCTCCGAGCCATGTGCCGGAGAGCGATGGCCTCGGCCTTTTTGCGGATGGATTCGTTGCCGAGAAATCCGAGAACGCGAAACTCCTGGCGCCAGAAAATATATTGCCGAAAAGTCCAGCGCGTTAAGGGTATGCGGCGAAAGCGCTGCTTCCATTTTTCGGAAATGGCAAAGTCCATCCGCGGGACGATCCAGGGGGGCGTACGTTGGAAAAGATAGAGCTTGCCAACGCGGGGCGCGATTTGCGGGACGAATTGAATGGCGCTTGCACCCGTGCCAACGACGGCAACATTTTTGCCATCCAGATTCACGCCGTAGTCCCACGCTGAGGAATGAAACGCCGGACCGGAAAAATGTTCGAGGCCGAGGAGTTCCGGATAGTGCGGCACATGCAGCGCGCCCACGCCAGTAACCAGCACGCGCGCGCGAATGTGGACTCCGTCACCGGCGATTACGTTCCACACGTTTTCGGATTCATCCCAAACCGCTTCGCAAAAGCGCGTGTTGAGGCGGATGTGCGCAGCAAGACCGTAGCTCTCGATACAACGTTTCAGGTAGTCGTGGATTTCCTGCTGGCCCGGATACATGCGGGTCCACTCCGTGGATGGAGCGAACGAAAACGAATAAAGATGGGAAGGAATATCGCAAGCGCAACCAGGATAGCGATTCTCCCACCACGTGCCGCCGATCTCTTCGCTCTTTTCGATGATGAGAAATGAGCGCATCCCCGCTTCGAGGAGCTTGATGCCCATGCAGATGCCGGAGAAGCCAGCACCCACAATGAGGATGTCAACCCCCGGGAGGGCGGACTTTGAAGAAGTAGCGGCGGTTTCGGTCATGCGCGGGCCACCACTTCCCTGTTCGACTCCGCCGGCGCAATGTGCGCGCGGAAAAAGTCGACGCTTTCTCGAAGCGAGTGGCGAGCTTCTGGAATCAAGTGCGGCGCAAGTTGCCAGGCGTGCGGAACGACGGGCCAGATTTTCAATTCGACGGGAACGCCTGCGGCACGGGCACGATAGGCGAGCCGAGTAGAGTCGTCGCGCAAGACTTCGTCGGCGCCGACGTGAATCAGCAGCGGGGGAAGTCCGGCGAAGTTGGCGTACAGGGGAGACGCGAGAGGATTGCGCGGGTCGGAGTCACCAAGATAATAGCGCGCCGTAGCCGCGACATCGGGGCCGTTGAACATAGCGCATCGGTCGCTATTGGTTCGAATGGAGTCGCCGGTAGCAGCAAGGTCGGTCCAGGGAGAAAAGACAGCTGCCGCCGCCGGAAGCGGCTCTCCGGCAGCACGAAGCGCGAGCATGAGCGAGAGTGTCAGCCCACCGCCTGCCGATTCACCCGCGACGACGATGCGCTGCGATGGATTGCCGGCGCTCAGAAGTGCACGGTAGAACGCCACGGCGTCATCCACAGCGGCCGGAAACTGATTTTCGGGAGCGAGGCGATACTCCGGTGCAAAAACTCGAAATCCATGGAGCGCGTAGTACGCGGTGATAGGACGGTGCGTCTCCGGCGAGCAACCGAAGTAGCCGCCACCGTGAAGATAGAGGAGCACATTGTCGCCAGGCGTTGGGCCTTCGAGACGCTCGCCAGGGACACCGCCGAGGTCTAATGGAGAAATTTGAATTGTTGGCGGAACTTTGTAGGGATCGGGGCGAAGAATCTTACGCGCAACGCGATAATCGCGCACGCCCTTCAAACGCTTAACGCGCCATTTGACAATCAAGACCGAAAGCCGCGCTTGAAGGCTAACCGCCATTCCCCACCGTCACATTAGGAGTTTTGGACGGAGAGAGGATATCACTCCTGTGATTCCTTGTGAGAAGGAAAGCGGCGCGAGTAGCGGCAACGAGATGAAATAGGCCGGCGAAACAAGGGCGTTGTTTCGCCGGCCCGGGCTGCGGCCCTAGAGGGAACGCAGGAAGGTGATGAGCTGGTTTTGTTGTGTGGTGCTCAGGCTGTTGAAGTTGTTCGTCACCGGTTGCGCTTCGTTGCGGTGGCGCTGAATGGTGTCGAAGAAGGTGACGGCGCGTCCGTCATGCAGCAACTCCGTGCGGGTGCGGACTCCCCACAGAGGAGGCGTGCGCATTTTTTGAGCGGTTTCCTGTGCGCCGGTTTGGACGATGCCGTCGCCGGTGCCGATGTTGTGGAGCAAGAAGTCGCTGTAGGGATGAATGAGCTTGTTGCCCAGCGAAGCGGGCACGATGAAGGCGCCCGCGGCGACTGGCGTTCCCGCCGGCGCAGTGGTTATCGAAGAAACATGGCAAATATCGCAGCCGACGTTGTGAAACAAGGCTGCGCCGGTGACGCCATCCGAGGAAGTAGCTAACGCCGTGTCGCGCGGCGGCACTTTTGTTGCCCGCATAAAGCGTGCGAAACGGTCGATGTCCTGCAAGCCCTCGGAATCGGTGGTGTCATTGTTAGGATCCGGAATCACATCGCAAATCCTGGTCACGTCCACATTGTTTGGAGGCAAACGATTGCTTACGCCCATCTCATTCAAGTAGGCGTCGCTGGAGAAGGAGAGAAGCGAAGCGTGCTGGTTCTTCCATCCAAAGCGGCCCACAGCGAGCGCCCCATTAGCTTCCAGAACAGGAACGCGCACGGTTTCACCGCAGATGAGCCCACCCGTATTTGAGCATTGGGTGGAAGCAAGATTGAGAAGTGTCTGGTCGGCAATGGATTCGACGAAGCCATCGCCGAGCGTGTTGAGCGACATGCGGAACGCGCGAATGGTCTCCGCAGTACTAATGCGTTCCTGCCCTTGCGTCTGAGGAAAACTGTACGTCTGCGGCTGGCCGTTGACCGTGATAGTGTCCACAGCCGGACAGATGGCCCGTTGGTTGATGAGAGAGCGGTTTGGAATCGTCACCGTGCCGTCGGCAAGAGTTGCCGTAGCCGCAACAAAGTTGCCGAAGGCGTCCTGATGGCCGGCACGAAGTTCTTTGACCTGGCTGGTGGAGCCAGTGACTGGGTTTTGGTGGCATTCCCGGCAGGACTGGGCATTGAAGATAGGACCGAGTCCATCACCGATGAACTCAGTCTGTTCGAACTGGCCACGATCCATGGTGAACGACGCCGAGTCAGTCAGACCATTGGGTTGATTGTCATAGCCCGATGGAGCTTCAGTCGCCGTACTGGCGTTTTGACCTGAGGACGGACCGGCCACGGCAAGCACCATCGCCAACCCAGTGAGTAGACACACGTAGAGTATCGGTCGCTTGGACCACATCGCGAGGACCTCCCTATTCACAAAATTTCGGACGTGATTCTGACCGCCGGGAAGAACAAGGGTTGGGTAAGTTGGACCCGGGGAAAATCGCGGCAAAATTATTCGAGGCCAAAAGCGATGTCAATAGTACTTCCGGTAACTACTCGATGGCTGCCCATCGGTGCACTGAGATCAGACGGAAAGGACAACCTTGCCGAATTGCGAACTGGATTCGAGATAAACGTGGGCAGCGGCAGCTTCGGCGAGCGGGAAGACGCGGTCAACGATGGGCTTGAGTCGTCCGGCGGCAACGAGTTTCATTACTGTGTGCAGCTCGGACTTCGTGCCCATGTAGGAGCCAAGAAGTGAAAGCTGGCGGCTGAAGAGGAACCGCAGATCGACCTTGGCGTCGTAGCCCGTGGTGGCGCCGCAGGTGACCAGTCGGCCTCCAGCGGCCAGGCTAGCGAGGCTGTCGTCCCAGGTGGCCGTGCCGACATGCTCAAAGACGACGTCAACGCCACGCTTGTCGGTGACGCGGCGGACTTCGTCGCGGATTTTTTGCGTCTTGTGGTTGATGAGATGGTCGGCGCCGAGTAGTTTGGCTTTTTGCAGTTTTTCATCTGTGCTCGCCGTGGCAAACACACGCGCACCGAAGAATTTGGCTATTTGAATCGCGGCGCTGCCAACGCCGCTGCCTGCCCCGAGGACGAGAACATCTTCCCCCGGCTGCAGCTCGGCACGGGAAATCAGCATATGCCAAGCAGTTTGGAAGACCAGAGGAATCGACGCAGCCTCTTCGAAGGTAAGATTTTCTGGATAAGGCAGGCAATTCACTTCGGGCGCACGGGCGAATTCCGCGCAGCCGCCGTCGATCATATAGCCCAGGTTCGTGGCTTGACGGCAATGGTTATCCATACCGGCTAAGCAATTAGTGCACTTACCGCAGCTAACCAATGGCGCGAGGACAACTCTCTGGCCGGCGCGCACGGTGGTGACCTCCGCGCCAATCTGCGCGATTTCGCCAGCGATGTCGCTGCCGGGAATGTGCGGGAGCGGAATCGTCACGCCCGGAATACCGCGGCGCACCCATAGGTCGAGGTGATTCAGTGCACAAGCTTTGACGCGCAAAAGGACTTCGTTGGGGCGAATGCTAGGTTGTGGAGCATCCTCATACTTGAGGAGATCCGGCGCGCCGTGCTGATGAAAGACAATTGCTTTCATGAACCCTCCGACCGTCATGCAGGTCTCGAAAGGTAGCATTCGAGCCATGGAGTGTCCAGAAAGCAGCGCGCATTGACAGTGGTGGTACTGCGCCGTAGGCTAAAAGCTAAGCCGAGGTAGCAGGGCGGCGTAAAGCCAGTGCATAAGGCGAAACACGGCTCATGGACCTGTTTGAAGAAATCGTGAAGCTGAGGCGGGCAGGGCGGCGCGCGGCGCTGGCCACGATCGTGCATACCAATGGCTCGATCCCGAGCTATGAAAGTTCCCGGATGCTGGTGCGCGAAGACGGTTCGATCGCGGGAACGATTGGGGGGGGATGCGTCGAGGCGGACGTCTGGGCGGCGGCGAAAGAAGTAATGCAAAAGGAATCGCCGCGCAAGATGGTCTTCAATTTGAATAACGAAGCGAGTTACGACAGCGGATTGATTTGTGGCGGCACCCTGGAAGTTTTTGTCGAACCGATTCTGCCGCAGCCGGTAGTGTATCTGTTTGGAGGGGGCCACGTTTCGACCGCGGTTGCAAAGGCGGCCGGGGCAGCGGGTTTTGGCATTGGCGTGGTGGATGACCGCGAGGCTTTCGCCAACAAAGAACGCTTTCCGATGGCGCAGGAAATCTGCACCAGTTACGAGGACGCGTTCCAAAAGATTCGTCCCAATGCGTCCAGTTACATCGTAATCGTGACGCGCGGCCACAAAGAAGACATGCGCGTGCTGGCCTGGGCGGTGCGCACCGAAGCGCGCTACGTCGGCATGATCGGAAGCAAACGCAAGGTGCTGTCCGTTTACAAGGCCCTCGAAGGCGAAGGCTACAAACCGGAAGAATTCGAACGCGTATACGCGCCGATGGGGCTGGAAATTGGAGCGCTCTCTCCCGAGGAGATTGCTATCAGTATTGTGGCGGAACTTATCGCCGTGCGGCGAAACGCGGAATCTGGAACACACAAGAAACTGAGGTACGAATCGCGCGCTGCGCCGATTCACTCCATGGGCGCGCGCTGAAAGGGAGCACATGCTGGCCGCCGTCATCCTGTCCGGCGGGGCCTCGAGCCGAATGGGCTCGCCGAAAGCGCTCCTTCCCTATCAGGGGCGCCCTTTCCTGGAACATCTTTTGGAAGTGACGGCGCACCGGCAAATTGGCGTGCGCCGTGTCGTCCTCGGCGCGCATGCGGAACCCATCGCCAAAGCGGTGCACCTCAAAGCGGATGAAATCGTAATCAATCATGAATGGGAAAAAGGCCAGTTGAGTTCGGTCCAGGCGGCGCTGCGCAGCTTGCCGCCCGGGACGGACGGAATGTTGCTCTGCCTCATCGATCACCCCCTGATCAGCAGCGCGCTGGTGCAGGAACTGATCGAACAGTTTTACAAAACAAAAAGTCCTATTGTTCTTCCCTTGTACGAAGGACGCCGCGGCCATCCAGTAATTTTTTCCGCTTCCTTGTATGACGAATTGCTGCACGCACCCCTCGAAACCGGAGCGCGCGCAGTCGTCTGGGCGCACAAAGGAGAAGTCGACGAAGTGCGGACGAACGAAGAGGGCTGCGTGCTCAATCTGAACGATCCCGATACGATCAACAAAACCATCCAGCAAAACGATTAGCGATTGTTTGAATCGAGCCTTTGCAAGAGTGCGCGGGCGGCGTCGGCGGCGAGCTGCGCGCCGTGAAACGTCGCTGATGGAAGCAGTCCCAGGGCTTCTGAGAGCGATTCCGCAGTGATGGATCGCAATTCAGCGGGAGTGCGACTGGTAAGACGCTCGGTCAAAACGGAAGCGCATGCAATCGAAGTAGTGCAGCCGCGACAGAGGAAGCGCGCTTCCACGATACGGCCGTCCACGATTCGCGCGGCGAGTTTGAGGACATCGCCGCAGACGGGATTGCTTACCTCCACCGTTGCGGTGGCGCTGGGCAGCTCACCCGCATTGCGCGGATTGCGGAAGTGATTGAGAACGGCTTCGCTGAACATCCCTGAAAGTATCCCAAGGCAGGGCGGCGACTGCAATGTGGCACAGGCCAAGACAGCTTAGCGCAGTGGCACAGAGCGGACGGCGCGAACAGGAAATGTCGCTCTCCCAAGAACGGTTACTTCTTTGGAGGCAAATACTTTTTCTCAACGGAGGCAATCACGACGTAGTTCGGATCGACCATCTCCGTCAGATGGATTTTGCCAACCTTCGAAAGCAATTCGTATGCGTCGAGTTCCGAAAGGCCATAGTCGGCGTGAATCCAGCCTACCAGCTCGGTGAAAGCGATGCGCACGGCGTCGTCGACGGGACGGTAGATGCCCGCGGCCATGATCTCCTTTTCGTTTTCGAAACGCGGCCAGCCGGTGCGCTTCCGCTTCACGAGATCGAATTGCAGCCGTGCCTTCATGGGAACTTCGATAGCGCTGCCGGCAATTTCGCCGTCGCCCATGGCGGCGTGGCCATCGCCAAAATAGAACAAAGCGCCGGCTACATTCACCGGCAGATAGAGGGTATTACCAGCGGAGACCTCCGGCGCATCCATGTTGCCGCCGAACTCGGCGGGCACGATCGAACTGCGCGCTTCACCGTTGGCCGGGGCGACACCGATGCAGCCAAGAAATGGATGAAGTGGAATTTTCACTTTGTAGCTGGAATCGAGGGCCTGGAACGTAGCCGTACGTTCGGCGTGGTCGATCGGGTAAAACCAGATCTTCTCCGGCAGCGCTTCCTTTTCCAACATTGGCGTGTAATGGGTAGCGTTGATGGCGCCGAATCCCGGCGAAAACGTGCCCACCCCCTGTTTCCCATCCACCTGCAAATCGAGGATGTGAACAACCAAGGTGTCTCCGGGCTCCGCGCTTTCGATATAGAAAGGGCCGGTGAGCGGATTATCTCCCTTGACGAGTGAAAACGAGTCGCCAGGCTTTTGCAGCGCGTTGCCGAAACAGTCCAGAGAGTTCGCGTCAAGAATATTGCCGGGTTTGAGCCGCGCAACCGGTGGAGCGACGCCGAAAACATATTTCACGTTGTCGATGGTGGCGTGGTAAGGGACCACTTCCGGCTTGGATGGCGGCGATGAGGTCTGAGCGAGCGCCGAAAATGACAAGACCATGCTAAGAGCAAGCAGATGGGTACGCACGATACTCCTCCGGAAATAAGGAACGCAGTGCAACACACTCGTCGTACGGAGTCAATCCACGGTCGCGCGACGATAGACATCCGGCGGTCTGCTATTCTTCTCAGGTGAACATGAAAACGGGCCGGCAAAGACCATTGCGCATTGTCTCGCTGGCTCCGAGTGCGACTTCGATTCTCTGCGCCATTGGAGCGAAGCGTTCTCTGGTCGGTGTGACCAAGTGGTGCGCTGAAGTCGCTCCGATCGGCAACTTGCCGAAACTGGGCGATTGCTGGCACATGGAATCGGTATATGAAATTGTGCGGCTGAAGCCGGCGCTGGTGATTGGCTCCGTGCCTTACAAGCAGGAGACCGTTGCCAAGCTTCTCGAACACCCTTTTGCCTTTCTAGCTATGAATCCCCGGTCGCTCGCGGACATCGAAGCCGATATTCACTTGTTGGGAGGGATTACCCGGCGGCAGACAGCCGCCGAGAGGCTGGTGAAAAAGATGCGCCGTGCTTTCTGTGAAATCGAACGGAAGGTCCGGCCATGCAAGAACCGCGTACGCGTCTATTGCGAGGCGTGGCCGAATCCGCGCATCAGTTCCCCGCCGTGGGTGGCGGAATTGGTGAACATCTGCGGCGGTGAAATGGTTGTTCCCGGCGGCAAAAAGCTGACCGAAGAACAGTTGGCCGTAGCCAAGCCTGATGTGATTGTTCTCGCCTGGGCCGCGACGGGAGCGAAAGCAAACCTCATGCAAACGTATAACGTCTCAGCGTGGAAAGACGTGCCGGCAATTCGAAACCGGCGAGTACATGTCGTCCGCGACGAATTATTGAACACGCCGGGGCCGCCGCTGATCGACGGTTCGCGCGCATTGTACAAACTCCTGCATCCCAGGGATAAAATGCGAGAGCGTTCATGATCACTGTTGTCGCCGCAGTGATCGAGCGCAGCGACCGGCGTTTCCTGATCGGCCAGCGCCGAATGAACGACACTTCGCCTCTGAAGTGGGAATTTCCCGGCGGAAAGATCCGCGCGGGCGAATCGCCGGAAGCAGCACTCGCCCGGGAGTTGCGGGAAGAACTCGGCGTGGCGCTCGTGAAAAGTGTTGAGATTGGCCGCGTGCGTCATCGCTACGCGGAAACGCTTGATGAGCTGGAGATTCGCTTCTTCGCCGCCGCAATTGCAGATACGGGCTTAGTTCCGCGCACGTTCGAGCAGATTGCCTGGGTTTTGCCAAAAGAACTTGGGGGGTATGATTTTCTGGCCGCGAATCGCGAACTTATCGCGCAGCTTGCCACCGGGCACATCAAGCCCGCGGAAATCCTTGAGGGCCCAGAAGGCACCCCTGCGAGCCACGGCCCGGCAGCAGGTTGAGCCCTCTCTGCCGTCGGAACCCTCGGTCCTGCGTTAGGAAATCACCGGATTCGGCTTCTCCGCGTTGATGCCCAGGTCCTTGATGGCTTTGTCAAGGACGCCGCGTTCGATCTTGCCGTCCACGAAGAGTTCGTGCAGCGTGGCCAGCGTAATGAAGCGCGAGTCGACTTCGAAGAAGTCGCGCAGCGCGGCGCGTCCTTCGCTGCGCCCAAATCCGTCGGTGCCGAGTGACGCCAGGCGTCTGGGCATCCATTTGCTGATCATGTTTGGCAAGGTCTTCAGGTAGTCGGACGCAGCGACCAGCACGCCGGGAGCGTCCGCGAGAACCTTGCTGACGTATGGCACACGTGGCTTTTCGCCGGGGTGCAAACGGTTCCAGCGTTCCGTTTCAATCCCGTCAAAATAGAGCTCCTTGTAGCTGGTCACGCTCCAGACATCGGCGGCTACGCTGTACTTGGTCTCGAGAATCTCCTGCGCCCGCAGCGCTTCGTTGAGAATCGCGCCGCTGCCAAACAATTGCGCGCGCAATTTCGCTTTCGCGTTCGTCGCCGGCCGGAAACGATACATACCGCGCAGAATACCGTCCTTCACGTCGCCCGGCATCGCCGGCATGGCATAAGGCTCGTTCATCACTGTGATGTAGTAGAAAACGTTTTCGCCGTCTTTGTACATGCGGCGGATTCCGTCCTGGATAATCACCGCGATTTCATAAGCAAACGCCGGGTCATACGCTTTGTTGTTCGGAACCGGCAATGCAAGGACATGGCTGTTGCCGTCCTGATGCTGCAGGCCTTCACCGGAAAGCGTTGTTCGTCCGGCCGTGCCGCCGAGCAGGAAGCCGCGCGTACGCATATCGGCCGCGGCCCAGATAAAATCGGCGATACGCTGGAATCCGAACATCGAGTAATAAATAAAGAACGGAATCGTGTTGATGCCATGCGTCGCATAGGCCGTGCCCGCCGCGATGCACGAAGCCATCGAACCGGCTTCCGTAATGCCTTCCTCCAGAATCTGCCCGTCCTTCGCTTCCTTGTAATAGAGCAGCGTGTTTACGTCGACTGGTTCATACTTCTGTCCCACGCTGGAATAAATGCCAGCGGTCCGGAAAAGCGATTCCATGCCGAAGGTGCGCGCTTCGTCCGGCACGATGGGCACGATGAGCTTGCCGATTTCCGGATCCTTCAGCATTTTTCGTAGCATGCCGACGAACGCCATGGTCGTGGAGACTTCCCGCCCGTCGCTGCCTTCCAGAAATTCCTTGAACAGTTCATCGTGATCCGCGGCAAGCGGCTTGGCCCGAGTACTGCGCTTGGGAACGTAGCCGCCGAGCGCCTCACGCCGCGCGCGCAAGTATTGAATCTCAGCGCTGTCTTCCGGCGGCCGGTAGAAGGGAACTTCTATGCAATCCTCGTCGCTCAAAGGTATCCCAAAGCGCGAACGGAACTCCCGCAACTCGTCTTCGTTGAGCTTCTTCTGTTGGTGCGTGACGTTCTTTCCTTCGCCCGCTTCTCCAAGCCCATAACCCTTGATGGTGCGCGCGAGAATTACCGTCGGCGAGCCCTTGTGCTCCACCGCTGCCTTGTAAGCGGCGTAGACCTTGCGGGGATCGTGCCCGCCAAGGCGCAGCCGCCGAAGGCTCTCGTCGGACATCGGCTCGACCAATTTCAGCAGCCGTTCGTCCTGTCCGAAGAAATGCTCGCGAACATAAGCGCCGGAGGAAACCACCAGCTTCTGGTACTCGCCGTCAACGGTTTTCCCCATGCGCTTGATCAGCAATCCTTCCGTATCGCGTTCGAAGATGGGATCCCACTCGCTTCCCCACAAGACCTTAATGACGTTCCAGCCGGCACCACGAAAGGCCGATTCCAGTTCCTGGATAATCTGCCCGTTGCCGCGGACAGGGCCGTCGAGGCGCTGTAAATTGCAGTTGATGACAAAAATCAGGTTGTCGAGCTTCTCGCGCGAAGCCAGGGTGATGGCGCCGAGCGATTCCGGTTCGTCGGTTTCCCCGTCACCGAGAAACGCCCAAACTTTAGCGTCCGTGGCGGGCTTCATGTCGCGATCTTCGAGATAGCGGTTGAAGCGCGCCTGATAAATCGCCATTAGCGGGCTTAAGCCCATGGACACCGTCGGAAATTCCCAGAAATCAGGCATCAGCCAGGGGTGAGGATACGAAGAGAGACCGCCGCCGGGTTTCAACTCGCGGCGGAAATTCTCCAGCTTCTGCGCGCTAAGGCGCCCTTCCAAAAATGCGCGCGCATAAATGCCGGGCGAAGCATGCCCCTGAAAATAAACCGTGTCGCCTTCGAACTCTTCCGTGCGTGCACGGAAGAAATGGTTGAAACCGACTTCATAGAGCGTCGCCGCTGAGGCATACGTGGAAATGTGGCCGCCAATGTTGTGCTCGACGCGGTTTGCTCGGACGACCATGGCCAGAGCGTTCCAACGAATCAAGCTCTTGATGCGGCGCTCCAATTCCTGGTCGCCGGGGAAAAGAGGCTGCAGGCGCATTGGAATCGTATTCGCGTAAGGAGTGTTTGCACTGAACGGCAGGTCGATGCCGTTAACTGTGGCGTGCGCGCGGAGCCGCTCCAGAATCTCCGCGGCCACTTCGGGACCGCTGGATTCCAGAACGGAGTCCAACGACTCAAGCCATTCCTGAATCTCTACGTCTTCCATGCCATGCGGCTGGGTCGATATTTCGTTGTCCATAACTTCGGTTGGTTCCTCTTCTTTCGGTTTCCCGCTTCTCCCGAGGCAATCCCCTGCGGATTTATGCGCGCAATAAGGAGAATAGAATACACCGCGGCGGCATTCTCTGCACAGCCGAGAACAAAATTACTCAAACGGTGTTGCGTAAGCAAAGCCGCTTGTATCGAGTTCTCCAGGCCTTCACAGGGCGCGTCCGCCATCCACCACCAGCACCTGGCCGGTCATGAATTTCGAACGAACCAGGAACTCAACGGCATCGGCTACGTCTGATGGAGCACCTGTGCGGCGAAGGGGAGCGAGCTTGATGAAGTCGGCTTCCCATTCCGGTGGATCGCCCGGCATCGTAATCGTTCCCGGCGCGATGGCATTCACCCGCACTTCCGGCGCCAGCGCCTTCGCCAGCACTTTCGTCAACATCACGACTCCTGCTTTCGAAACGGAGTGCGCGATGTATCCCGGCCAGCCGAGCAGCCCGCCCGTATCTGCAAAATTGATGATCGTTCCCTTGGTTCGCCGCAGAAGCGGTGCCGCCGCTTGTGCGCAAAAAAAAGGCGCCTTCAAGTTGGTATCGAGTGAAGCGTCCCAGACATCTTCCGTCGTGGAAATGATGCTCGATGGAAGAAAATTTGCCGCGTTGTTCACGAGAATGTCCAACCGGCCGAATTGTTTCGCCATTTCGTCAAACAGCCGCTTGATTTCAGAAACACTCGTCAAATCGGCGGCAATCGCGCAGCTTCTCCGGCCCAATTTTTCGATCTCCGCAACTGCCGACTGCGCCTCTCCAGCAGAAGTACGGTGGTGGACAATGACATCTGCGCCTTCTTTCGCCAGACGCAGCGCCACCGCCCGCCCCAAGCGCTTTGCCGACCCGGTGACAAGAGCAACTTGCCCCGCCAAAGACCGTTCGCTTTTTGCGGATGACATGACCGGAAACGATACCATAGCCCACGAAGCCGCCGAGCTTCCTGTGTCCGTTCACACGTCACACCATCACTGTTCATCGAACTGGTAGAATCGACGGCCACTGGAGGCCTGATGAATCTCGATCTCTTGGCCATCGCCGCGCACCCCGACGATGTTGAACTCACCTGCGGCGGCACGCTCCTGAAAATGGCACAGCGTAGTTACAAAACGGGCATCCTCGATTTGACCGCCGGCGAAATGGGAACGCGCGGCACTCCGGAGACTCGCGCCAGGGAGGCAGCCAAAGCGGCCAAGCTTCTCTCCGTCAAGTGGCGTGGCACTCTAGGCGTCCCCGACTCCGACGTTCAACCCTCCCGTCAGCACAAATTACGCCTCGCCGCCATGATCCGTCAGCTCCGCCCCAAAACCGTCATCCTTCCCTATTGGGAAGCCCGCCATCCCGACCATTACCATGCCTCGACTCTTGGCTACGAGGCCTGCTTCCTGGCAGGTCTGAAACAACTCCCCATCGAAGGCGAAGCCTACCGTCCCTTTAAGATCCTCTATTCGATTTCCTACGCGGATGTGCGGCCCACGTTCGTCGTGGACATCACCGCCCAATACAAGCAGCGCCGCGAAGCCATCCTGGCCTTTGCCTCGCAATTCCGCCCGGGCAAGGGCGAAAAGAAGAGCAAAGTCCACCTCGCCATCGACCGGCTGGAAATGGAGATGAACCAGCTAGCGCGTCACTACGGCCAAATGATCGGAGTGAATTACGGCGAGCCCTTCCTGCAAAAGGAGCTGATGAAGGTCGAAGATATTGTAAACATGGAAGTTCGGTCGATCTGAGGCCTAGAACTTTTCCTCACCTTGCGCGGGAGAAAACCCGGGAATCTTCTGGCCGCCGGCGGCCCGTTCGACCCGCACCCTGATCTGCTTTTCGTCTTCCGCCCCGGACTTCCTCAGGATCACCATGGTATTCAGGGCCTCGGAGTAGAGGCGTGTGACCAGGTAAATGTCGCCGGTACCATCTTTCTTCCAAAGCTGCCCAATCTGTATTTTCGACACGCTTGTGCTCATAAAGAACTGGCTTCGACTGTAGAGGTAGCCACAAAGAGTGTCAACTGCCTCCCCACCGCGAAGTACGCACTCGCTACTTTGACTCTAGCTCCACCCTATGAATGCCCCTCACCGGCCACCACAGGTTCCGCAACCTTAATTCAAGCGAGACCGCCGGGGAATAGAAAACCTTCCCGGCCAGTTTGACATCGTAGTATCTATGGAAGCATGTGGGGCCGGCCCGGCAATTGCAGGTGTATTGGGTGTATAATGTTGGGTAGGCGGAGGTACACGATATGCAAGACATCCTGCGGCATGCCCTGAAACTGGCGCTCGTTGGCGTCCTCGTTGCGGGTCCAGCCATCGCCGTTGCCCAGAGTCAAGATCCTCCCGCCCCTGCGGCCGACCCGGCAAAGACACCACCTGCCCAGCAGACCCAACAACAGACCGGCCCACAGCCGGTTCCGCAAAAGGACACCGTAACTCCCAAGAATTCCAAGGAGGATGTTGAAGCTATCGGTAATCGCGGCGTCGGCAAGGGCGTCAATCTCTTCTCCCTGGAGCGGGAGATTGCCCTCGGCAAATCCCTGGCCCAGGAGGTCGAGCGCTCTTCGAAGATGATCGACGACCCGGTGGTTACCGAGTATGTCAACCGCGTCGGCCAGAACCTTGTCCGCAATTCCGATGCCCGCGTTCCCTTCACCATCAAAGTGATTGATTCCGACGAAGTGAACGCCTTTGCGCTCCCCGGCGGCTTTTTCTATGTAAACAGTGGCTTGCTTCTCCGCGCCCAGGAGGAATCCGAACTGGCAGGTGTCATGGCGCATGAAATAGCCCATGTGTGCGCGCGCCACGGCACAAAGAACGCCACCAAGGGCGAGCTCATGCAGTTGGCGTCCATTCCCGCGATGATTTTTATCCCCTACAGCATGGCTGGATATGCGATGTATCAGGGTCTCAACCTCGCGATTCCCCTGACCTTTCTGAAGTTCAGCCGCGACGCCGAGCGTGAGGCTGATTTCCTGGGCTTGCAGTACATGTACAAGACCGGCTACGACCCCAATTCTTATGTCACCTTCTTTGAGCGTATTCAGGCGGACGAGAAGCGTCGCCCGGGCACTATTCCCAAAGTCTTTTCGACGCATCCCCCGACTCCTGACCGCATCGAGAACACACAAAAGGAAATAGCGCGCATCCTTCCTGCAAAGCAAGAATACATCGTAACCACCTCCGAGTTTGATACCGTGAAGGCCCGCCTACGCAATATCATGTTCTCACGCAAGGTTACGGACAACGCCGCCGGCAAGCCGACGCTGCGTACCAAGACCGAGCAATCCAAGAAGCAGCCCACGGGCAACGATCCCAACAGCAGCGACGACGATCGGCCGACGCTCAAGCGCCGCCCCGATTCGCAACCCTAAGTTTTGGTGCGGATCTTTAAGTCTTCCTCGGGCGGCTCCAAGCCGCCCGATTTTATTTGAAGAAGGAAATCCGCTGACCATCGCCAGCGGTCAGGTTCTGCTCTTCTTGATTGTGAGAGGATTGTTCAAACTCTGCGTTCAGCTTCATCAATCTCTCCGCAATGGCTTGCAGTTCACGGGCGGCAAGTTCTGGACGACAGACGAAGTGCATGCCACCAAAGAGCGTTACGTGCGTCCTGGAGCAAGCGGTTCGTATGTACGCCCCGGAGAGTCGGCCGAATGCAAAAGCTCACTCGCACTGAGTATCGAGCTGATTATGATTCGTTCTGCTTCGGTGTGGGATATTTCCAGACCTTCGTTCAGCCGTGCCGCGAATGCGTTTGCCTGCGTCCAGGTCGCGAACTTCCCAAATTCCTGCTCGACACTTGCCCTGGGCTGATCCTCAGTCGCGCGGCAAACCACTGCCCCGTCGCCCCAATACTTTGCGGTGAACGCGAACCGGTCTTGCATACATGCCCCGATTCCTTAAAGAGGCGCTGCACCCACGTGAAGCTATTTTATAACCAAGTCAAGTCATGGCGACAATACTTTAGTATTAAAGATGAAGCTATGCAGAGAGCACCTCGGGCGAAGTGGGAACTCCGCACACGGACTGACACTGTCCAGCAAGAACGTGATACACTTCCCAAGTGTGAGAGAGTTCTCCAAGGAACTCGCTCAACTTGCGACGTAGAGCTTCCACTTTTTGAACCCCTAGCCAATGGCTGCTCTTTCTTGTAACGACTAACCTCCGGCCCGCCTCCGCCAAATCCCCGCGGACTAGACCAACTTTGCGTTGCAGGCCCCCCTCCCTCCTGCATCCCATGACGTAGGGGGAATTGGAGGGATGGGCCATGGCTAAATGGCGCGCGCTGTTCGCCGCGGGTGGTCTCTTGCTCGCCGCTCTCGCTTTTCGCGTTTTCTACATTCAGGAACTGTTGTTCGCGTTCCTGCTCTTCGCGATTCTGTTCTTACTCCTGTTGCTCTTGGCCGCGGCGCTTTTCTGCGCGCTGTATGTCTATGCGAGAGGAATGGCTTATCTTACCGTCCGCATCAGCGCCGAAGGGCATCGCGCTTTGCCGCTGTTTCGCGTCCTGGTCCTCTGGCTCGCCCCCACGGCCACAAAAACCGTTCAAGCCTTGCTGCTCGCGCAGCACATTTTGTTTTATCCCTCTTATGGCTTGCTTCACGGCTGGTCGCAATCTTTCCGCCGCGATCTCTCACAATTTCGCGAGGACACCGAACGCGCCGTGAAGCACCTGCGCGTCCTCTGGAAGCACAACTAAATCCACCGGCATTGCGATCGAATACAACCGTAGCCATAGGCTTCAATCCTGCTCCACGGACTCTATGCCTCTGCTGACGCGAAACACATGTCCGTCAGGGTGCCGCACATGCATCTCGCGGACCTTCCACGGCATGTCGGTCGGTGGAAAAGTCACATCCAGCCCGGCGGCCACGCACTGTCTGTGAACCTCATCAACGTCTTCCACCCATACGGACATCCAGGCGCCCTTGTCAGCCTCTTCGTCTCCATCTGCCTGAAACGTGGTCGTGTTTGCTCCTCTGCCGCGCCCTCCCTGGCCACCTTGGCAGAGAAAGATCTCGCATTCGCCTGACCCCACTGCCCCGAATGTCGGGGGCGTTCCCCAGTCCCAGCATTTTCTCCAGCCCCACTTCTCGAACCACGCAAAGCTCGCGGAAATGTCGGAAACATTCAGTATCGGCGTGATGCCTTTTGCAATCATGCCGCGGAAGGATATCACGTCGATTGGCGCTTTCACCCTCTATTCTCCGCAATTCGCTGTAGGCGGAATTCCTATTTTTACCTGGTCGACGTCCGATTCCGGTTCGCGTATAAGACTCTCAAACATTGCTCACGCCTTCTAACTCGAGGTACCCAGGCGGAGACTTCTTACGCTCAAACCTGCATCTGATTCTCTCTTTCGCGGGGGCGCTTTCACGTCGCAACTGTAAGTGGCCCTCCGGGTGGATGAGATGACTGAAGCCGCGCCAAATTCGCAAACCGAGAAGCGGCGGGGCATCCGCTTTCCCGTCATAGTTCCCGTTGAGGCCAAGTGGCAAGAGGCCAGCGGCAAAAACATCAAGGAAACAGCCAACGCCGTCGAGGTAAACGCTCAAGGCGGCCTTTTGGAGATGAAGGTTTACCCCAGCGTTGGCAGCCACCTTGATCTGACCAATCTCCTTTCGGGCGAGTCATTTCGCGCGCGTGTTGTCGGCACCCGCCGTTCCGCGGAAGGTCGCGTTCTCGGCGTGGCAGTTGAGCTTTTGATTCCGAGTGAGACTTTCTGGGGCGTCAATTTCCGCTTGAAGAAAACGAGTGCCGAGCTCGTCCGCCTGAACCGCGCGATGCAGTCGGGCAATCTGGACCCGCGCATCCTAAGGGAGTTCCGTGACGCCGTGGATTATGTCCGCAAGACCGCCTGGGCCGCCGAAGAGTGGCAGGAGCGCCAACTGCGTCAGCGAGACCCGCATACCATACTCGCGCTCATTACCTCCGAACGCATCCGTCGCGCCACTCAGCTTAGCAACGCCATATCTGCGGACTTGGCCTCCCAGGAAGTGACCAGCGAGACCTCGGGATTGGAAGAATTCTTTCAAGCCGTCGCGCGTATCCACCAGCGTTTAGCGGACCTGTTCAAGAATCGCAATCCGTGACCACAGCTACCTTCAGCAAGCTGCCGTAGGACAGGCATTCCTGCCTGTCGTTCTTACTGAGTCACGGCCAAGTGGAACGGGGACGCGTGGCCCAAACCATGAGCCCTGAATTCTTCCAATTCAATTGAACCCGAAAACTTTCACACACTTCCAAACTAAACCAGCGCGCAGGGTGCCCCAGGTTCGCCGTTTGAACCTGGGTCTTGCAGGTTCTTTTCCACCTCCGGACCGCGCGGCAATGGAAACAGAATTCCATCTGGAACTAGCACGACGTGCAATTAGGAAACGCACGGAGGCACACCGACATTCCTATTGACCTGACGATCAAGAAGACTTAGCCGAGGCTTTACCTCGCCGATACGTTTCCCCGCTTCCGGGCAATCTCTGTGGACAGCGTCTAACCCGGGCCTGTCGAGGCGTGGGTGTCTACCCTGAGCCCCCTCGAAGGGCCTCAGACTGTTCTGTCCTGTCCAAACTCTCGACTTTCAATTTCGAACTCTCAGCCTTCCCCTTCTCTACCTCCGCCAAGTCCTTTATCTGCAACATTTACGCGCCTCCCTGTAAGTGTTGCAAACAAAAGACGTACACAAACACTAAACCCCTAGATGCAGCATTTACACAAAGCGCGGGGTGAGGCACAACCCGTGGGATTCCTGAAGATTTATTTTAACTCAGCCCGTACCCTGCTGGAGTGGGAGCGTATGTCCCGCCGGATCCAGAAACGTCTCGAAAGGGCTCTACTTGTTCTGCCCTTTCAACCCTCGATTGTCGACTGTTGACTGGCTCAGAAGGGCTAAGCGCGGTGGCGGTCGTCCGGAGCGGCGGCGATGCCCATGCGACGAAGCTCATCCTGGTAATACTTCTTGTGGAGGACGTCCCACTCCTCGCTGCCTTCGAGGATTTCTTTCTTCTGCGAAGTGATTCGCTTGCGCACTTCCAGCTCGATCTTCTCTTCGTCTTTCAGCGTGGCCGTCAGAATCTGCACCACCTGCTGCCGAATGGTGTCGCGGTCGTCAACGAATTCCACTTCCTCGCTCTCGACAAGCACGTCCGTGATTTGGTGCGACAGCCGTATGATTTTTTCGCGGGTCAGGCGCATCTTCCCTTTCTCTGTCTAAACCTTGCGAGTCCGCATCCTAGTAGCTCGCATCCTACCCAGTTTCCAATTTCAACTTTCCAATCTCTATCTCAGGATCAGCTTGCGGTCCCTTGCCAGTTGTTGCTTCACCTTCTTGTACATCTCTTGATAAGACACGCTGGTCCGGCGCATTTCGTCCTGATGGTCGATCAGGATCTGGCGCACTTCCTCGTTGAGCCGGTCCTCGACCGTGAGCTCTTCGAGCATCTTCAGCCGCACACGGTTGGCCACTGCGGGAGCTGCCTTGGTTTCGATGTGTCCGCCCTCGACCAGCCGTTTCACAACCTCATTGGCCATGTGCGCTACATAGTCTCGTACGATGAGCATCTCAGTGCATTTCCTTTACATCAGTGCAAGAGAGTGAGTTTACTGGCTGCGCCAATAAAGTGCAAGGAAACGCGCAAAATCACGCCAAAATTCCGGCCCACAGGAGCACAGCTTTATCCTCTGAGCAGCCGAAGAAATGTTTCGCCGCGCACTGCCAATCAGCGGATTATGGGAGAGTTTTCCGCAAGCCAGAACGCAATCATTCGTCTCGCGTTGACGCTATTGGCCGCTTCCTGTACGATGAATTATGTAAGGGCGCTTAGCTCAGCGGTTAGAGCGTTCGGTTTACACCCGAAAGGTCGTC
>Ga0207665_10000102_pt1 | contig 55304 bp, 46 predicted proteins | sample LARL112metaG_FD_184351 | JGI IMG/M metagenome (GOLD analysis project Ga0207665, IMG submission 184351) | Corn, switchgrass and miscanthus rhizosphere microbial communities from Kellogg Biological Station, Michigan, USA - LAR L11-2 metaG... | ecosystem: Host-associated > Plants > Roots >... | reverse complement strand
CGCCATCGAGCTCGACGGTTGCCCCCGCCGGCGTGCTGGTGATTTGCAGTTTATCGCCGAAGGCGAGCGGCGGGCACATCAAAAGCGAGGCAGCGCAAAGCATGAGTTCCGCGCGGGAAGTCATGAGTGGACCTCGCAGTGAGGATGAACCCGCCCGTAATTCACCACAGAGTGACGTACCTCTGCATAAAAATTTAACACCTAATCAGGAGGATCGGCGTCAGGTTTTCTTCTTGTAACCTTCGCAGAAGAGGACCGGCAAACGGGGATACTTGGGAAATCGCGGATCAGTCAAAGACAAATTGCAAAGGATAAAGGTGGACCCACGCGCGGATTCAACCTCGCGCGAATGAACACAATCGCCACAGAGCCCGGCACTGCGTGAGTCATTCGACAGTTGCTTCGAATCAGGCACAGGAACAAGGATAGCGCAGTGCACTGGGGCGGCGATTGCTAGAATGAATTGTCGATCGAACGCTTTTGGAAGGATTAGTGGATGTGCATTGTCGCGCGGGTCACATTGGCAGGTTTGAGCTTGCTCGCAACCTCAGCGAAGCTCTGCGGACAAACACCAGTTACACAATCGGCTGCTCCACAGAACCGACAGTTGAATCCTATCGCAGACGAAATCACTGCCGTGCCAAATCGGCCCACGTTTGCCTCAACGGCCGAGATGGTGCAGCTCGGAGTTTTCGAGGTCGAATATGGCTTTGAAGCCGCAAAAGGACACCAGAACATCAACGGGCTTTTGAAATGGGGCGTGGTCAAGAACCTCGAGTTGTGGTTTCTCAACAATCCCATCGAGCGGGATTCAGGTACGTCGGGCCTGGGAGATTCTGGCGCAGGATTCAAGTACAAATTATTGCCACAGCAGAATGTTCGTCCGAGAGTAGCGGTTCTCTATGTAGCCACTCTCCCCACAGCCCGGCCCGAGCTCGGCGTCGGAGCGATGGCGCACCTGGCACAAGTCCTCGTGAGTAAGGATTTCGGCAAGCATCACTTTGACGTCAACGAAGGAGTGCAATTTGTGGGAAGACCCCAGTCGAGCGGGTTTGACCGCGCCTATTTCTCGGCGCTTTCCTATTCCCGCCCTCTGCGAGGGAAATGGGGATATACCGGGGAGATTGCAGGATTCAGCCGGCTAAACGCAACCACGCCGGCAACGATGACGCTCTTGAACGCCGCTACCTACAACCTCTCATCCCGGTTGGTACTCGACGGCGGAGCCTACGTCGCTACGTATGGACAATTGCCAAGGGTTACGGTTTTTGCTGGCGTTACCTATTCCATCGCCAATCTATACCACTTGCGTCAGTCACAACGCTCTTCGAAGTAACCATCCCTCCGTGCGGCACTAGTTCGAGAGTGGAGGGCTGGCTGGCGCCGGAGACGGGGGTGATGCGCCGGCTGGGGCGCTCTCTAGTTTGGCGAACCTTGAATCATCGATCGGCGGATTGATCTCTATTTTCTCTGCAGTCAGCATCTGCTTGAATTCGGTGCCCGGGCTCCCTTGGTCAATCCGGAACGGATATTTTAAGCCCTGGACCTCATGAAAGTCCGAAAAGAACGACTCCCAGGGAAGCTCTTCTTCTCCAACTTTGCGGATGCCCTCCCACTTCAAAAGTAAGAACGACGAGGCGTCAAAAAAGTAAAAGCGCACATCTCCGTTCTTGTTTGTGAGTTTCAACCGGTAAACGGGCTTGTCGTCCAGTTTTTCCTTGCCCGCTAGTTCAATCTGGTTGCCTTTGGCCTTGTAGTCCACTAGCGGCCCGTCGAAGTCCGATTCATCGGAGATGTTCTTGAGGTCTTCGGCGGACAGCGGTTGAACCTCTTTGTTTTCCAGGAAGGGATTGATCATCCAGCCGGTTGACTTACCGTCGTATACGCGGATAATCTTTTGTCCTTCAACGGTGATCTCGGTGCGCATTTTCAGCGGTCGCTTGAGCTCCACCACAAAGGTGCCCGCCATCCCGCGCGAGAAAGACACTTGCCCGCTGACTCTTTCGGTTTGTACGGCTTTGATCTTTTCGATTCCGCCGCGAGCCTCGAGGGCTTTCTGGACGACCTCTTCCGCGGTCTGAGAGGACGCGGCCAGCGGCAAAAGCAAAAGTCCAGCCATGGATAGCAATTTTGTTTTCATTCGTAACCTTTTGAGGGCTTGTCAAGGCTGGGCAGCGCCACATTCATCCTAGGAGTAGAAGCTTTTTGCGTCAAATGCGTTGCCAGGTGCCGCCTGCTTCTCACCATTTCGGTTGTAAAGCTCGTGAAACAATTTTTCCTTAGACTCAATTGCATGTAAATTATGGCTGCACAGCGATAGTGAGCGTGACACCTTCCGAGATCGGGAAAGCAGGAACATGAATTCGCGAATCTTAGGCGCTGGTTTTCTAGTAATTACTTTTGCGTTTTGCGGAATCGCGCGGTGCCAGGAGTCCGCTGGAGAGGGTCGCTCCATCACACCTGCCGGCACCCTGGTGATTGATGCAGCCACGCGTCTGCCGGCAGTCGGAGCCATGCCCATGACGATGCTCCGCAGCCCGGACTCCCTCGGACACGGAGGCAAAGGCCGCTATCTCTTCGTGGTCAATAGCGGGTTTGGCGTCCAGTTCAGCGAGGAGACAAATCGGGCCCAGCAATCCATCGCGGTGATCGATTTGAATGCGACACCCGATCCACTGGTGATCCAAAATATTTATTTTCCGACACCGCAAAGCGCGAACGTCGGCCTCGCTCTTTCTCCGGCCGGGAACGCCGGCGGGACTTTTGATATGTACGTCTCCGGCGGATTCGAAAACAAAGTATGGATTTTTCGCTTCGATCCCAAAACCACGCCGCCCGTCCAGCCGGAATCGCCCGGCCCGGATACCAAAGTAACGGCGCCCTCATTCGAAATCAGCAAGCCAGGTGAAGTTTCGCCGAAGGACTACAACAAAGGAAAGGCGGCGCTCTATCCCACGGGCCTCGCGGTAACGTCCGACGGCGCCACCCTGATCACAGCCAACAACCTGGGCGACAGCGTGACGATCGTCCGCAATCTTCGCGGAACGCGAAAAATGGAGAGCGTCGATTTGCACCATCCCGGAAAGTTGACCGAAAACATTTATCCCTACGGCGTTGTTGTGCTGGGCAGCGGCAAGAATGCGCGTGCCTACGTCTCGTGCTGGAATGATTCGTCGGTTGCGGTCATTCCGCTCGCTGGCAAGAGCGTTGTGCGAAAATACATTCCCGTCGATCGGCATCCGACAGCGATGATTTCGAATGCCGAAGGCACCCGGCTTTTTGTCGCGAACTCCAATGCGGATAGCGTCTCCGTGATCGACACATCGACCGATCTGGAGATCGACCGCATCGACGTTCGCCTCGCAGAGGACGCCTTGCCCGGAGCGAGTCCTGAAGGTGTCGCTCTCAGCGACGACGAAAAAACTCTATTCGTCGCGAACGCGCACAGTAACGCCGTCGCAGTGGTCGCCCTCTCCGAGAAAGCCAGCGACACAAAATCAGCTCGGAAAATTGCCGGAGCCGCGAAGTCCAAAATCCTCGGATTCATTCCGACCGGTCAGTATCCGTCCGCGGTCGCGGGCGCTGACGGCAAACTTTTCATCGGCAATGGCAAAGGAACCGGGTTCGAACCATCTTCCATGCGCGTGAGCAACAGCGGATTCACACCGAATCCGCCCAACGCCGCGTTTCCGCCGAATCCGGAAAAAAATCGTCAAGGCGGCCAATACAGCGGCTCCATCGTCTCTGGAAACGTCAGCATGGTCGCACTTCCCGATTTGCCGCAGCTCTCGCGCTATACGCAGCAAACTTTGCAGAACGACGGTTTGATGGGTTTTGCGCCCGCGAAACTCTTCCCAGGACCAAGCCCGATCAAGCACGTCATTTACATCATCAAGGAAAACCGCACCTACGATCAGGTGTTTGGCGACGTGAAGACTTCGGGCGACGGACACGCTGCCGACGGCGAACCAGCCCTTGCCATTTTCGGAAATGGCGTCACCGCACAGCGTCCCGACGGCATGCGCCAAGTCGTGACTCCCAATCATCATGCGCTGGCGCAGCGCTTCGGTTTGTTCGATCGCTTCTTTGTAAATTCCGAAGCCAGTCCCGACGGGCACGCCTGGGCCACCGCCGCGTTTTCCACCGATTACGTCGACAAAGCGTTCCGTTGGAACTATTCCGACCGTGGCCGCACTTACGATTTCGAAGGCTACAACCGGCTTCCCGATTACGAGCCTCCCGGCGATTTGCAAGTCGGCAAATTCAAAGGCGACGTGCTCGCGGCGTTGACGGATCTTTTGGAAAAACATCTTCCTTATCGCCAGGGCTTCACCGATCTCGGCGAACCGAAAACTCTGTATCTCTGGGACGCCGCCGCGCGCGCGGGTTTGACCTACCGCAATTACGGCGAATTCGTAACCGTGATTTCTACGAAAGACGTCGAAGCCGCCGGCCAGAAAAAGCACAAGGCCTATCCCGATATTTCCGGCGCGCTGCGCGCCATTCCCAATAAAGCTTCTCTGCAGAAGCATCATAGCCCGAGCTTTCGCAGCTTCGACGTCACAGCTCCGGACGCCATGACCACGGATTGCTATAAAGCCGCGCTCGATCCCTCCGCTTCTTCCGATGCCGCCGTGACTCAGGACAACGCCAATTTGAATTGCCGCGGCAATTCTCGTTTCGGCGAATGGTTCGCGGAATTTCGCGGGTTCGTCTCCGAACGCGACGCGGGCCGCGCCGATTCCATGCCGGCGCTGACGGTGATGCGTTTTCCCAACGATCACACCACCGGAATGAAAAATGATTTTCCGACGCCGCAATTCATGGTCGCGGACAACGATTACGCCGTGGGGCGCCTCGTCGAAGCGGTCTCTTCGAGCGCATATTGGAAAGATACGGCCATTTTCATCATCGAAGATGACGCGCAGGCCGGGCCTGATCACGTCGATTCGCACCGCTCCGTGGGCCTCGCGATTAGCGCGTACAACCGGCCGGGAGCGCTGATCCACAAATTTCATAACACTGTAAGCATGATTCGCACCATCGAACTGCTGCTCGGAATCGCCCCTATGAATCAGCTCGATGCTTCAGCCGTCCCCATGGATATTTTCCAGGAGACGGCAGACCTGACGCCGTACAAAGCGGTGTTGCCGACCATCACCGCGGACAACCTGATCACCCACAAACCGAAAAGCAAAACGGCTGCCGAGTGGATAAAAAAATCCAACCGGCAAAACTTTGCGCATGCGGACATGGCCGACCCGAAAGTGTTGAACGCGGTGATCTGGTTCGCGTGTACCGGAAACGGATCAGACGTTCCGCAAACAGCGCAGCTTCCCGCGTATCAGGCGATGCGGCTTGGAATCACCAAGCCCGGTGACCACGAAACTGGCGCAAAAAAAGACGATGACGATTGACCGGTTATTTCGGCGGCTTGGCCCAGACAATGTCGTACTTGCGGTCGAACGTCACGAACATTAGACAAGTGTCCTTTGACTTGCAGCTGAACCAGTGCATGGCTTTGCTGGGCATCATGGCAAATCCGCCCGGGCCAAGCGTCGCTTCTGCCGTGCCGTCCATTCCGGTGAGCACGTCGCCTCGAACTACCATCAATTGTTCTTCCGCGGTGTGATAGTGCGCGGGAACCACGCATCCGGAAGGAGCTTCGAGAAGGAAGGTCGAAGCACCTTTGTCTGGATCGCCGTTCTCGCGGGCAACTTTGAGGCACGCGGGTTCGCCGTCGAAAACAAGATTGGCGCCCGCGAGCGGCGTGACTATGCCGTGCGGAGAAGTCTGTCCCTGTCCCTGCGATGTTGTGCCCATGGCCACACACAGGATCACCAACGGCGCAAAGCTAACAAGCATTTTCGTCGTCCTTCCGAAAATGGGGTTCATTTTTTCCATGGCGGGCCTCAGCGGAAAAGCAGCGACGAAAATTCCGTCAAGTTGCGGCGCCAGACCATCCAGGTGTGCATGCCAGGCGTTTCGATGTCCGCGTGTTTGATATTCTTGGAAGCCAGCCAGGCGCGGAATTTGCGATTGATGTCGATCAAACGGTCTTCCGTGCCGCATGCAATCCAAAGCAAATGGAGCTGCTCGGTGGCCTTGGAATTCACCGCGGGAAATTCCTTGTCGAAATCCTCGGTAATTCCTCCGGAGCTGAACGCGCCAATCCAGCCAAACTTGTCCAGCGTGTTGAGGCCGGTCAGCAAAGATTCGGAGCCGCCCATGGAGAGGCCCGCAATGGCGCGGGAGTTGCGGTCCTTGTTTACCAGGTACCCGGCTTCGACGCGCGGAATGACTTCGGTCAGCAACGCCTCGCGGAATTTGTCGAAGTTGCGATCCGTCAACGAGCGATCGCGGAAGGCTCCAAAGCCCGCCTTCAGAACTTCGGGCGCGCCATAACCAAGAGGCATCACGACGAGCATGGGCTTGGCTTTGCCTTGCGCAATCAGATTGTCGAGGATCACATTGGCGCGGCCCACCGCGGTCCAGGCGCTCGCGTCGTCGCTGAAGCCGTGCAGCAGATAGAGAACGGGATAGGTTTGCTTTGCGCGCGGGTCGTAACCGGGCGGTGTGTAAACGAAGAAGTCGCGATCGTCGCCCACCACTCCCGACTTGTAGAAATGGTGATGAATCTCGCCGTGAGGTACTGCGCCAATCTCCCAGGACAGCGACGCCGGCCCGGGAACGTGCAGCTCACTTGCCCTGCCGAGGAAGTTGGGCTTGATGGCGTGATTGGAGGGATCGAACATGTTCACACCATCGGCGATGATCGAGTAGCCGTAATAATCGGGAGCGAGCGGCTCGGTGGTCACGCTCCAGATGCCCTGATCGTCTTTCTGCATGGGCAGCGGCTTGGGATTGCCTTCGACGGAAACCGTGGCTTCCTTGTCGTTGGGAGCGCGGAAGCGGAACGTGACGGTTCTATCGGCGTGGACTTCGGGAGAGACCAGCGGCGGCGTTTGCCCCAAAGCTGTCGTAGTCGCGACAGCCCCGATCAGAATAGCAAGCACAATCATTGTTCGTTTCATGATTTCCTCACGCCTCCAATTGTGGCGCCCTCTCGTTGAAGCCTCGATTTCCTGGCGCCCGCGTCGAGGGATAATACAACAGACCGGAGTTTGACGGTTTGCATGTTGGAAAATTGAGCGTTCGTTCGCGAAGCGCAATCGCGAGCAGGGGGTACACATCCCCGATTCCACGCATGAATTTCCCGCGGCAAATTCAAATGTCGCTAAAGTTTATTTTCTAGCGGGGAGCTATTCAAGGGCCAGTGGCCCGGTGTTTACTCAGCCGGGTTGCTGGTAGAGGCCGATGACGTTTCCACCGGGATCGCGGAAGCGTGCCGAAATCTCGGGGGCGTCCGCGCCGATCGGCTGCACGATCTCGCCGCCGTGACCTACGACGGCCTCCAAGGTCGCGGCCACGCTGTCCACCATGATGTAAATCAGCAGCCCTGGCTTTTCTGACGGCGGGCACCCAAGCACCCACGTGCCGCTCACCTCGTTTACGGAATCGTCGAAAGCGGTGCTGCCATCCCCGCGCTTCCGAACGTTCCAGCCGAACACCCCTTTGTAGAATTCGGCCGAACGCGCAATGTCCGTTGCGGGCATTTCGATGTAGCAGATTTTCCCGTTCGCAAACGTGGGAGGCATATACGGTTTCCTCCAGCGGTGGGCCGACATTCTAGCATCCCAAAAGGCAAAGCGATTTCGCGGTGGGGGAGATTCAAAAGCACGGGTCTAAGGCTCGCCAGTACAAGAAGTGCTACACAGCGGTGAGGAAAGAGCCGTCGGGGGCGACGAAGCCGTAGGCCATGCGCGCGGTGTTAAAGGCGAAGCCAGGATTGCCATGGCGGTCGAGGAGGATGAGGCCGCCGGTGGCGTGGGTGCGCTTCGCAAAGAGATGGACGGCTTCGCGCGCGGCGAGATCGGCGGTGGAGGTCCCGCAGGAAATGTTGGGATGCGTGTCCACGCACGTTGCAGGACGCCGAAGGAGATCGACGGCGGATTTGGCCAGAACCACTTTCATGATCGCTTCGCCATAGCCGGTGCAGGAAACGCCGCCAGCTTCGGAGTCCGCATAGCAGCCGCAGCCTATGAGCGGCGAATCGCCGACGCGGCCGGGAAGTTTGCAGCAGGTTCCGCCGGTGGACGTGGCCGCGAAGAGGCTTCCGTTGGCGTCGAGGGCCACAGCGCCGACGGTTCCCTGCTCGTGGCCGCGGTGATGTTCGGCGGCGTGCTTGTCGGACTTGCACTTCTTCCAGGCTTCACGCTCGGCTTCGCTGACGAGTTCTTCGGGCTTGCACAACTTGATTCCGTGTTGTTTTGCAAAGCGCTCCGCGCCTTCGGCGGCCAGCATCATGTGCGGGGAGTCTTCCATGATTTTGCGCGCGAGCTGAATGGGATTCTTGACGCGCTGCAAGGTGGCGGCAGCACCGGCACGCAGCGTGGTGCCGTTCATGACGATGGCGTCGCATTCGACGCGCCCGTCCAGAGTAAGATGCGAGCCGTAACCCGCGTCGAACATGGGATCGTCTTCGAGGACTATTACGGCGGCTTCGATGGCGTCGAGAGCGGAGCCGCCGCGCGAAAGAATAGACCAGCCGGCTGCAAGAGCGCGCTGGCAGCCGGACTTGCAGGCGTCAACGGCTTCGTCGGGAATGTTCCAAGCGCCGCCGTGAACGATAAGAGATGGTTTCATCGGAAAAGCATCGCAGAGAAAATGGAAAATAGAAATATGAAACCGCAGAATCAACCGGAAAAGAACAACCTCAGCGCACAGGACGCGGAGAGCACAGAGTTCACAAAGGGGAAAAGGCTTCAGACGAAGAAATCGAGGACGAAAAGAAGCAAACCGAGGAAGAGAAGGACGGCGGGGCCGTTGATACGGCTGCGCGGAAAGCGCGTCATAGACCGCACGAAGAAAACGGGAATGGCTTTGAAGCGGGATTCTTCACGGATGGCGTAGAACGGTCCGGCGGGCGTGTAGCGCGAAAAATTGCGGCGGAAAAACGAAAGCTCGTCATGGAACCATACTGAGAATTCGCCGCGGTTGCGCCACACTAAAGTGGCGCCAGCCAGGAATACGAGATAGCCAACAACGGTCAGAAGCCCGAGCCCCGGGCCTGCTCCCCAATCCATAAATCCTCACAGGCGCCCACATGGCCTTGTGCAGTTGGACGCCCGAAACAGCCAGAAGGTTTATTCGCCGTCGTGGATGGTGACGAGGCGGACGACTTCAAATTCCTTTTTGCCCGCGGGCGTCGCGACTTCGATTTCGTCGCCGACCTTGCGGTTGAGCAAAGCTTTGCCGATGGGCGAAGTGGTGGAGATGAGGCCCTTCTCGGCGTCGGCTTCTTCACTGCTAACGAGCGTGTATTCGATTTTTGCGTCGCGCTGCAAGTCGAGCACAACGATGCGTGAACCATATCCCGAGCGGTCCTTGGGGATATTGGTAAGGTTCAGCATGCTGAGGTCGCCCATGCGCTTCTTGAGATGAGTGATCTTGAGGTTGACGAAGCTCTGGCGCTCCTTGGCGAACTTGTACTCGGCGTTTTCGGAGAGGTCGCCGTGGGCGCGCGCGACGGCGATCTCCTTGGGAAGCTCGACGCTGAGCTCGTGCGAGAGCTGGTCGATTTCGTCCTGGAGCTTTTTCTTGATCTTGGCTAATGGGTCGGACATGGCGGTCGGTTGTCTGTTCGCTAAAAAAGTCCGCGGAGTCCGTGAGCGACGGATGGCCGCCCGGACCCCGCTTAAGTAGACATTATAGATGCGGCGGAATTGAAGTCACAAGGGGCGAACGCAAGAATTGACCGGGAGAGGTGCGGCCGGGTATTAGCGAACCATGACTTCCAGGCTCTGGGTCTTGGTATTACCGGCGGCGTCGGCGATAGTCAGCGTGTAAGTGGTTGTTTTGGTGGGAGTTACATCGACGCACCGGGAATAGGAGGGCCAAACAGGATTGGATTGCGGCTCGAGCTTGACGGTCTTGGCGTTGGCCACTCCGTAGCACAGCTCGACGGGTTCGCCGCGGTGAGCCACTCCGGGGACAGCGTAGAAGTTTTGGATGGCAAGTTCCTTGCCGCCAAAGTGCTCCAAGGCGAGGCGATCCTGCTCCCGTTGTTGCTGGGTTTGCTCTTCCCTGGCACGCCTTTCGATGTCCCGATTCTCTTTCCAGCGCGAAACAAGAATGAGGCAAACCACCAGCGCGACGACCCCGAGGACGGTCCATGAATAAAGAAAGGGATTCTTGAAGGCAGACTTTTTCTGCGGATCCGGTTCAACCAGCATGCAATCGCTCCATTCGAATGAGGGCTTCCTCTAGAAAATACCGCGGAAGAGCGTCCGGAGGAAACCGTAGAAACCAGGAAGGTTCTAAGGATGCACGGTGTTGGTCAGTTCCCGCCAAGTGACGAGCTTGATGTTTTGTTCCTGGAGCAACTGGCGGAATTCCTGGCTGCTGAAAAAATCATAATCGCGCTGGCGCCAGGCGGCGCCCCACGTGTCGCGCTCACGCGTGGCCGCTTTCATTTCGTCATCGGCGAAGGCGACGTGGATGACGAATTCCGTGACTCCCGGTTGAAGATTTCTTAGCGCCGTCTTGTAAAACTCCGCCCATTTTTCTGGAGGAACTGAGGGAGCGATGGTGACGGTGTGATCGAGAACGATATCAGCGGGAGTCAGACTTGATTCCAGATAGGGCTGATCCTTGAACCAGTCGCGAGTGACGAAAAACGAGAGCTTGTAGGCATGCGCGACGCGAAGAAATACTTCGAAAAGATCCTTCCCGCCATTGATCAGGCGGTATTGATGCGAATCAAGATGAGTGGGATGAATCCCCATCGCATAAGCGCGGTCAATTTGCGCGCGAAGTTCTAATTCGACTTCTTTTGGATTTATCTTTGCGGCCGGCGTCCAGTCGTGATGGAAATAACCGTTCTCGTCGACCAGGCTGGGAACTTTATCCTTTGAAGCGACGGGACCCCAGCGGTAGTAGACGCGCTCGCTGGTCAGAGTCAGGTGAAGGCCGAAATCGAGAGCCGGATGAGATTTGGCGTAATCGGCAATTTCCGGAAACCACGGGCAGGGGACCATGATGCTGGCAGAGTTGACGAGCCCGGTGTCGAGGGCCTTGATGGTTGCGGCGTTCACGGAATGCGTCATGCCAACGTCGTCGGCGTGAACAATCAGGAGCTTGGCATCGCGGGGGACGCCGAGCCTTTCGGCAAGAGTCTTACTCGCATCTTGCGCGTGCGCATCGAGAAGGGCACACGCAAGACAGAAGAAAAGCAAGATTGTAATGCGATTTCGAGTCATGGGGGCCTTTCGAACACCCCGGGCTGATTCTAGTCCTCCAAGGTAGCGCCGGAAGTGATTTCGAAGGACGTCCGAGCGCCCTTGGTTGGAGGCTGTCCGGGACCAGCGATGGGTTGGCCGCCGCCGATCCAAACATCGACTGTGCCAGGAGCAATACGGCGGGCCCCGGCCTCGTCGACGATACTCAATTCGCGGTCTCGCAAAGTGAAATCCACCGTTTTGGAAGCAGCGGCATCGAGATGGATGCGCTGGAATCCCGTGAGAGCACGAATCGGCGCGCCCTCGACGCCCGGATGCGCAAGATACAGCTGCACAACTTCATCGCCCGCTACGGAACCGGCGTTGGCCACGCGAACGGAGACGGTAACGGTGCCGTCCGCAGCGACCTTCGCCTGGCTCGCCTTCGCGTCCGAATAGTTGAAGGACGAAAAACTCAGACCATAGCCGAAAGGATAGAGCGGCTGCTCGGTGAAGTAGCGATAGGTGCGCCCGGAAATGGAGTAATTTCCAAACGGCGGCAGTTGCACGACGGACTGATAAAACGTGACTGGAAGTCTTCCCGCGGGATTGTATTCGCCGGAAAGGACATCGGCCACGGCCGTGCCGCCCTCCTCACCGGGATACCAGCCTTCGACGATGGCGGCAGCGTGCTGCTGCGCCCAATTCACGGACAGCGCGCTGCCGTTCGTGAGAATAACGATCAAAGGCTTTCCCACGGCAGCGACGGATTCGAGAAGCTCTTCTTGAGGCCGCGGAAGATTGAGGTCCAGGCGATCGCCCCCGAAAAAGCCCGGATCGCTGGAGTCGCTTTCCTCGCCTTCGAATTGCGCGGTGATGCCAACGACGGCGATGACCACGTCCGCCTTGCGAGCCACGTTCACGGCGTCTTCCGTCAGATTCGGCGGCAACCACAGCAGCCGCGCCGTGGCTTCCCACCAGCCGTGGAAGTACTCGATTCGAATTGGATAAGCATGGCCGGCTTGAAGATGCACCAGCGTGGTCATCGTGCGCGTGCCATGAGGCGCGGAGTCGTCAACAAATTTCTTTCCGTCCAGATAAATCCGGTAGCCGCCGTCGGCGTTCGCGCCCAGACGGTAGTCGCCGTCCACTGGCGGCACCAGTTCGCCCGTCCAGCGGATGGAATAATTCCCCGCGGGAACACCTGGTCCGGGCGAGACATTGTTCCATTCGAAATCCACGCTGGCATCCACGCGTTTCAAAACCGGAGCGCCTGAAAAATTGATGTTCGCAAAATATTCCGCGTTCAAGCCGGGCTGGGAATTCGCTCCGCCGGTGCGCAGATGCTCCGAGGGAACGACAACCGCGCTCGTTTCCGTTACCGGAGCTCCCATTGCCGTGAGAATCTTGTCACCGCGAAAGCGCTTGCGGATGCCTTCGAGAATGGTGGTGTAGCGGGACGGGTTGCCACTGTAGTTGCCGAGAAGCACGCTCAAAGAATCAGCATTGGGCCCGATGACTGCGATGGTTTTCACGGAAGGCTTCAGCGGCAACGTGTTGCGATCGTTTTTCAACAGCACGATCGATTTGCGCGCGGCCTCGAGAGCAAGCTGGCGATGCGCGGGAGTGTCGTTGTCGGCCATGGTTAGCTTCGACCAGGGCACGCGCTCTGGCGGGTCAAACATGCCGAGCCGGAACCGCGCTTCGAACAAGCGCTTCACGGCGCGATCGACGTCAGCGTTCGAAAGCAAGCGGTTGCGAACCGCAAATGGGAGCGCGCCAAACTCGGGGCCGCAACTCAAGTCCGTTCCCGCTTTCACCGCGAGCGCCGCGGCTTGTTCGAGAGTCAAGACGAATCCGTGGCCTTGATGAAGGTCGCTGATGGCCCAGCAATCTGAAACAACATAGCCTTTGAAGCCCCATTTATTGCGCAAGGAGTCAAAGAGAAGATGATTGGCGCAGGCCGGCTCGCCGCGTACCGCGTTGTAAGCGCACATGACCGAATCGGCATGGGCCTCCATGATCGTGGCGCGAAACGCGGGAGTATAGGTGTCGGCGAAATCGTGCGGGGATACCGGCACGTTAAAGCGATGCCGCAGAACTTCGGGCCCGCTGTGGACGGCAAAATGTTTCGGTGTCGAAACTGTTTTCAAATAATTGGGGTCCTCGCCTTGCAAGCCGGTAACGAAGGCCACTCCGATGCGGCTGGTTAAGTACGGATCTTCGCCATAAGTTTCCTGGCCGCGCCCCCAGCGCGGGTCGCGAAAAATATTGATGTTCGGCGACCAGAAAGTGAGGCCATAGTAGCGGCCGGTGTTTCCATGCTGGATGGCGTCATTGTATTTCGCTCGCGCTTCGGTGGAAATCACATCGGCGATGCGATGGATCAGATCGGTGTCCCACGTGGCAGCGAGGCCGATGGCTTGGGGAAACACGGTTGCGTTTCCCGCGCGCGCCACGCCATGCAAGCCTTCGTTCCACCAGTTGTAAGCCGGAACGCCAAGGCGTGGAATGCCCGGCGCGACGTCCTGCATCTGCGAAACTTTTTCTTCGAGGGTCATGCGCGAGACCAGATCGTTCACGCGTTGTTCCAGGGGGAGGCTCGGATCGAGATACGCGGGGCGAGCGGGTTCCTTTGCCGCGGAAGCATTCGCCGCAGTTTGAGCAGTCGCGTGCGCCGCGCCCAAAACCAGGCACAGAAGTGCCATGAGGAATCGAAAAAGTTGATTTTTCATGGCGGAGATTCTCGCTTACTCAGTGCCGGTAGTCCAGTGCTGGTTCGTGATCGTAGCCGTCAGCCGTCAACCGTTGGCAAATTTCGGCAGGAACATCCCCGTCTGTTTGGCGTGCGCGGCAAACTTTTCGCCGAACTCCTGTGAGAGGAAGGACTCTTCACGGCGCGCCTTCCAATAGAAAGACAGCCAGGCAACGACCACGGCGAGCAACCCGCGCACTTCGCCATTGGTGACGGCGGTTCCTAACAGCGCAAGCAGAATGCCCGTATAGATCGGATGGCGAATATTGCGATAGGGTCCGGTGCGAATTAACTCGTGTCCTTCTTTCAAGGTGACGATTCCGCTCCAATTGGCGCCCAGATGCCACCGCGCCCAAAACGCAACAGCCACGCCTGCCGCTGTTAACAGAACGCCGGTCCATTCCACCGCGGGGCTCGCGGGAACAAAGCGCGCACGGAGCCCTCCGTAGCGTGCCTCCGGTCGGGCCAGCAGGGAAAAAGCGACCATCAGCGGGAGCGTGTAGACGAATCGCTGAGCCCACGTCTCGCGCCGCTTGGTCTTTTTCCGATTGAGCGCAGAGAGGAGCCAGTACAATCCAAACAAAATCCAAAGCGCGTTGATGCATTCTCGTGGCGAGGAAAAATCCATGTGCACGTTGTTGTTACATCAACTCCTCGACGAACGAACGAGCCACATCGGGTGGCACTCGCGGATTGCAACGGACCAGGGGGCCTTCGTTTAGAACTGGCTCGGCTCCGTGCAAAGTGGAAACGTCGTTGCGCTCGAAGAATTTCCCGATGGGAATCTCTTCGCCCCAGAGCAAGGATTTCTCCATCGCCGCCGTCCAGTCCGAAGCATCGTAAGCCGCTTCGTCCTCGAGTTTCTTCACGCGCGGACGGAACCACTGGTAGGTATTGTCGTGATTGTACGTGACGCACGGGCTGAAGACGTCCAGGAACGAGAATCCCGGATGCTCGATCCCTTGCTTGATCAATTCGGTCAGATGCTTTTGCTCGCCGCTGAAGCCCCGCGCAACAAACGTCGCTCCCGCGGCCAGCGCCAGCGAAATCGGATTGACCGGCGCTTCGATATTGCCGAAGGGCATGCTTTTCGTTTTCATGCCGACGCGGCTGGTTGGCGAGGTCTGGCCCGTGGTAAGGCCATAGATCTGGTTGTCCATGACGATGTAGAGCAGGTCCACGTTGCGCCGCATCGAATGGACGAAATGGTTGCCGCCGATACCGAAGCCGTCACCATCGCCGCCCGTCACCAAAACCGTCAGCTCGTGATTCGCAAGCTTCAGGCCGGTAGCCACCGCCAACGCGCGGCCATGCAGTGTATGCATCCCATAAGTATTCATGTACCCCGGAAAGTTCGACGAACAACCTATACCGCTGATCGTCACCACGTTGTAGGGCGGGATGCGCAGCTCGACAAGCGCTTTTTGCACCGCCGCGAGCACCCCAAAATCGCCACATCCGGGACACCAGTCGGGATCGACCTTGCCTTTCAAATCCGCCATGGTCAGTTGCTGACTGGCACGCTGTACGCTTGTCGCCATTTGCGTCTCCTCCTCAGACCATAATCTCGTGCATGGGAACGGACAGTTTCGTCCGCCCCGCCAGTTGTTCCTTCACCGCTTCCACGATGTGGTGCGGCATGAAGGGTTCGCCATCGTATTTGCGGATGTGGCCATCCGGCACAAAGCTGGTTTCGCTGCGCAGGTAGCGCGCAAATTGGCCGCTGTAGTTGTTTTCCACGATGATCGTGTGGTGTGAATCCTTCAGAATGTCCAGAATCGCTTCGCCGTGCAGCGGCGCGAGCCAGCGGATTTGCAGCTGATTTGCTGAGATTCCTTCTTCGTTGAGGATTTCGCAAGCTTCCTCAATCACACCTTTCGTGGAACCCCAGCCGATCAACGTAACGTCAGCTTCGTGCGGACCCGACAGTGTTGGCGGCGGCACTGCTGCTTCGATCCCGGCCACCTTGCGCATGCGTTTTTCCATCATGGCGCGGCGCTTGATGGGATTGGTGAATTCATCGCTGATCAGTACGCCGTCTTCCATGTGTTCGTCCGTCGCGACCGTGTGGACATGGCCGGGCACGCCTGGAACCGCCCGCGGTGAAATACCGCTGTCGGTGATTTTGTACCGTTTGTAATCGCCGTTCGTGGCTACCGCTGATGGCGTTCCATTTCCATTGCCGTTCGCCGTGATGAGCTCGCCGCGATCGATGTTCTGGCTGAAATTCAGCTCGTCCGCGTGCATGCTGAGCCGGCCTTCCGACAGCAGCAAATCGCAAAGTACGAGGCCCGGGCATTGAAACCGGTCGGCAAGGTTGAAGATTTCGGGGATCAGCTTGAAGCAATCGCCGATGTCCAGCGGAGCCGCAATCACTCGCGGATAATCGCCGAAAGCGGCGCCCAGCATTTGCCAGAGGTCGCCTTGCTCGGTCTTTGTGGGAACGCCGGTGGACGGACCCGCTCGCTGGCAGTTGATCACCACCACCGGAGTTTCGATCATCGCGGACATGCCCAAACCTTCGCTCATCAGCGCAAATCCGCCGCCCGACGTGGCGCACATGGCGCGGACACCGGCCTGCGCTGCGCCGATAGTCATGTTGATCACGCCGATTTCATCCTCCACCTGGCGCACCATGATGCCCGCTTTGCGCGCGTGCGCGGCCATCCAGTGCAGCACGCCCGTCGAAGGACTCATCGGATAAGCGCAGTAGAATTTCACGCCGGCCGCCGCTCCGCCCATGGCCATGGCCACATTGCCGCTCAGGATCGCGTAGCGGTTCTCTGTTTTGGGAATGGGATTCGGAAATGCCATGAAGTGTGCGGCGGCATAATCGTAGCCGGCCCGCGCGACCCCGACGTTCTCGGCCACCACGGCTTCGCCTTTTTTCTTGAACTGCTCGCGAAGGACTTCTTCCAGCGCCTGGAAGCCGATCCCCATCATGCGCAGGCCTGCGCCCATGGCCAGCGTGTTCTGCGCCACCTTATTTCTCGTGATGTCCGCCAGTTCGGAAACCGGCAGTGGGCAAAGCTGGACGGCATCCGCCGCAGGGCCAGGCTTGATCGTGTCCGCGTTATAGATGCACGCCGCGCCGGCAGTGAGCAGTTGCAGGTGGCGATCCATGGTGTCCTGATTCAGGGGGATGAGCAGATCAATCCGGTCACCCATGTTGGTGACTTTTTCCGTGCCCGTTCGAATCGTCAATAAGGTATGTCCGCCGCGGATGATGGATTGGTAGGCGTTATAGGCGTTCAGGTGCAGGCCGCGCCGGCTGAAGATTTTTGCGAAAATGTCGCCCGGGGTGGCGACTCCCTGTCCGGCCGCGCCTCCGATACCGATAGCGAAGGTCTGCTTCATCGCACCCTCTCTTACTGAGTGCCGGCCGTTCCACTGCCCCCCAGCGCTCGGCCGGGCTCAAGTCAAAGTTCGTTTTCCCGTCAGCGAGACTCTCCTGTGAAGAACCAGCTAGTTTTTCGGGTAGCGGGAGTATACACCCAATTCTTCGGCATATTCTTCAAAAAGCTGGGATTTTGCGCTCATACAATTTTAAGGTGCTGAAGCGGTTTCGGTAACCTTCGCTTTACCTTGAACACTCAACTACCCGCCCAAATTGTCTGCGTGTCAGCCAAATTGGAGGCTGTTTTTGTTGCCCCCAAGGCGCACACTCTTCCCCATGAAAAACAAATCCCAGCACCAGTTCGGGCCGCAAACACGCGCCATTCACGGCGGTGAACCGAACCGCCGCGGCGTCAATGGTCCTATCGTTACCGAAATCATCCGCTCGTCTACTTTTACTTTTTCTTCCACCGCGGAAATGAAGCTGTGGGCCGAGGGCAAGAACAAGGCCTACATCTATACGCGCTACGGCAATCCCACGCTCTCGGTGGCGGAAAAGAAAATCGCCGCGCTCGAAGGCGCCGAAGCCGCCGTGGTCACCTCGTCCGGCATGGCCGCAATTTCTTCCGCGCTGCTTGCCGCGCTGAGAGCCGGCGATGAATTGATCACCACCTCGCAAACTTACGGCGGCACGTATCGCCTGATGCGAGACGTTTTCCCCAACATGGGCATCACCGTGCGTCACGTTGGCACGGATCTGGCGGGCATCGAAAATCTCGTTACCCCGCGCTCGAAACTACTTTACGTCGAGACGCCCACCAATCCCACGCTTCGACTCGTTAATATTCAAAAAGCGGTGGACTTCGCCAGGAAGCACAAACTCGTCTCCATCATCGACAATACTTTCGCCACTCCCGTCTTGCAAAATCCCATTGCGCTTGGCTATGACATGGTGGTTCACAGCGCCACAAAAGCGCTCGCCGGCCACTCCGACATTATCGCGGGCGTGGCTGTGGGCAATTCAGATTGGATGGAGCGCGTCCGCCACATGATTATTTATCTTGGCGGTTCGATGGATCCCGGCGCCGCGTATTTGCTGATTCGCGGCATCAAGACGCTTGGCGTGCGCGTGCAGCGCCAGTGCGAAAACGCCATCGCCGTCGCCAAATTTCTGGAGCGGCATCCGAAAGTGGCGCGCGTGCATTATCCCGGCTTGAAATCGCACGCGGATCACAAACTGGCCGCAAAGCAGATGCGCGGATTCGGGAGCATGCTGGCATTCGACATGAAGGGCGGGCTGCCGGCGGCGCGGCGCTTCTGCGATCGCGTGCAACTTTTTCTTCTGGCGGCAAGTCTTGGCGGAGTGGAGTCGCTGGTGATTCTTCCCATTTACAGTTCGCACTACAACATGAGCAGTGAAGAATTGCAGCGCGCGGGCGTCAGTCCGGGAACGGTTCGCGTTTCGATCGGCCTCGAAGATAAGGAAGATTTGATCGAAGATTTGAAACAGGCGCTCGGCTGATTTTTTTTCAGCGCGATTCATTTTTGCGCGGTGCTCAATTTTTCGCGCGCAGCTTTTTGCGGCGCCGAGAAACCGCTTCAAGACAAGGCCGGACTAGTCCGGCCGTTACAAAAGGCAACTCGCCCGTTTCAAAACCGCCCGGTCTGAAGACCGAGCGCTACATAACAAAGAACGAAACCAAAAACAAAGCAAACAAAACCAAAATCAAAAATAAAATCAAAACAAAAAACAAAACTTCGACCGCTGCAAAATCCTAAGACCTCGCCACGGGGACGGGGGCCGTAAATTCGTCCTGCTCGGGGAGCAGGGACTTCACGATGTCTTCGAGTTCGTGCGCGCTCTGCACGTGCTCGGGATAATTGTGCGCGGTAATGTCGAAGGACACGTTGTGTTTGGCGCGGACGGTTTGCAATTCTTCCTGCAGGCGGACGGCGACGCGCTTGGCGTTCAGGACGTCGGTCCCCGGAAGAACCAGAGCGAACGTGTCTGTCGCAAGGCGGTAGATGGAATCGGTGGGCCGCAGTTTGCGGGACATGGCTTTCGCGGCATCGCTCCAGGCTTCCGAGCTGGCATCAGTTTTCACAGAAGCGCCGGCGGACTTGGCTTTCACGAGCAAGATAGAGAGCGTCTTTTGCATGGTCATGGCTCTTCGATACTCCATGGTCAGGCGATCCCAGAAATGATTTTGGTCGGGCATGGTCTGGAGCAAGTCCACGCTGGCCTGATGCTGCAAAGTGACGTTGCGCTCCAGCTCCGCCAGGAGTTGCTGCTTGAGCTGGCGTACGGTGCGCTGGCGTTCGAGCAAGTAGCCGACAAAGAGCAACGTCAGCGCGCAAAAACCGAAGAAGGCCGCGCGAAGCGTCCACTTATTGCCAATGGGATGGAGGAACACCAGCGGGTACATGAACATGGCCAGTCCGGCCGCCTGAATGAGAACGAAAGCAGCGGCGAGAATGGTGAGCTGGAGCTCGTGGCGTTCGAGATGATCGAGTTCAGTGCGGTTCAGCGTACCCATAAGGTTTTTTCTCGGAACCGTAAGTACGGACTTTTTCGCTTGCGCCCGTAAGTACGGGCGACTCCATCGTCCGGCTTGGAGGCGTTTTCTTCAATGGGCGCGAAGTACCGTGTTGCGGAAATGCTACTGGCCGGGGGAAGTCGACAGTCCCGACAGGGTCGAAATCTTCGATCGACAGTTGAAAGTTGAATGCCGAAAGGAAAGGGATGGAAGAGACGCCCAGGCCCGGTTGGAAGCTCCGGCCAATGAAGGAACGGGGTAAACGAACTAACTTGTGTTACGTGGCCCATGAGGAAGGATGAGGAGGGCTGGTTAACCATAACCGGGACGCCTCCCCCCGGTTTTTTGTAAATGTTGCATCTAAAGGATTTAGTGTTCGTGTAAGTCTTTGTTTGCAACAGTTACAGGATGGCGCACAGGTGTTGCCGCTAAAGAACTTAGAGCACGAGAGGGGAAGGGGACTCTCAGGCCCGGGCGCAAGCTCCGGCGAATGAGTGACGGGGTAGGACAGGCACGAACTGCGAAGGGCCATCGAGCCGTGACGGCACTTTCGACACAATGATTGTAATCAGCGCAACGACCGTAACTGAAAAAGCCATGGCGAGGGAGGCGGTAATTGCGGCGTTGAAGTCGTTTCTGAAGGCGACAATGAGGGTGAGGAGCTGGCCTATTAGGCCGAGCAGGAGCCCGACGAGTGCAGCGAACTTCTTCACCGATTCCATTTTCGTGTACGACCGAGTTTACTCTCCAGCGAAGAAGGACAGAAACGAAAACTAGAAAATAGAACGCAGAAGCTAAAGAGATTTCAGCGCCAGCGGCGGAGAGCGCGTGGCGGTGCGCTCGTCGCGAAACCAAAGCGCGTTTTGGCTCACGACGTCCGGGTGTATGATGGCGGGCCACTTTATGCCTGGAAAGATTGCCATCACGCCGCGACGGTCCATCGCGCTGTTTGCGCTGCTCTCCATCGCCATGGTGATTTTTTCCTACGTCCTAGTGATCGCTCTTGCGGCTGCGTGTGTTTATCTGCCGTACCTGCTGATCGCGAACATGGAACACCCGAATGCGCAAATCGGCATCCTGTTTCTGGGCGGCATACTCGTTGCCGGGGCCATGCTGTGGTCGCTTGTGCCGCGGCGGGAAAAGTTCGAGGCTCCGGGCCCACTCCTCGAGCGCGACTCGCATCCCCGGCTGTTTGCTGAGCTTGAGGACATCGCCGGCAGCCTGAACGAGCCGCTGCCGCGCGAGGTCTACCTGATCGGACAAGTGAACGCTTTTGTTGCGGATCGCGGCGGCATCCTGGGATTCGGCAGCCGCCGGATTATGGCGATCGGCCTGCCGCTTCTCTCCACGCTCAATGTCTCTGAGTTTCGAGGCGTGGTGGCTCACGAATTCGGCCACTACTACAGTGGGGACACAAGCATCGGCCCGTGGGTCTATAAGACACAGACGGCCATGATCCGCACGTTTCAAAGTATCGGCTCGCTCGAAGGGATTCGCGTCGGTTTCGTCCAACTGATGTTCCAGCTGGTTAGCTTTATTCTTAAGCAGTACTTCGTCGGATTCCTTCGCGTGGTCAATTTCGTCTCCCGCAAGAAAGAGCATCGAGCAGATGAACTCGCTTGCCTGGTAGCGGGGTCGGCGGCGTGCATTCACGGCATGCGCAAAGTCCATGGCAGCGGCATGGCCTGGATGCCCTACTGGAACTCAGAAGTCGCTCCCGTGCTAAACCAAGGATGCCAGCCCGATATCGCCGACGGCTTTGCACGGTTCCTTGCTGCTCCCGAAATTGCGGCGCAAGTAGAGCAAGGAGTCGAGAGGGAGATTGCAGAAGGCAAGACGCAGCCCTATGACACTCACCCTCCTTTGCGCGATCGGATTGCTGCCATCGAGCGGCTGAGCATCGCCGCAGCTGAAGAGAATCTGGAGCCGGCGCTATCGCTGCTGGGCACTCCAGAAACGGTCGAATTGCAATTCCTTAAGTTCAGCAATCCTAGGCTGGAGGAAGTCTCACTTCGCCGCGTGGGCTGGGACGTGCTGGGAGACATGGTTACGATTCCGGCATGGAAATCGGCCCTCGTGGACTACGGCGCCTTCTTCCAAGGTGTCACTGCAGAAAGTCTTCCCGAGGTGATCCCAAAACTTCCCGACATCGGGAGGCAAATCCGCGATCCCCAAGGCATGTTGCTGACGCCACAACAGCGTACGGAGCGGGCTGGTAAATTGGTGGCCACGGCGCTGGCCTTAACGTTGCTGGATAAGGGCTGGCAACTCGAGACGCAACCGGGACAATTCTACTTTTACAGAGACAGCGAGAGAATCAACGTCTTCGGTTTAGTAGATGACCTCATTGCCGGCAAACTAAGCGGAGACTCCTGGGCAGGGCGCTGCGACGAACTCGGCATTAGGGGCGCCCCGCTGTACAGCGTGGGCAGGGAGGGCGAAAACTAGAAACTAGAAGGGGGATAGGACCGAAAAGAGGAAGAGAGAACCAGGAAACGAAGAAGGGCACGATGTATCGTGCCCCTACAAGAGGGACGGGAAAGACGGCAGCCAAGAATGCCTGTCCCAGCAAAAGACACGGAAGGGAGATCCCTCCGCTGCGGCCGGGATGACAAACTGGGGATGGAGAAACATACACCAAATTGCTTAGAAATGGTGTATACTCCCAGCATGGGAAGAACAAACATTGAGATTGACGACAAGCTGGTGAGCAAGGCGCGGAAGCTGACGCGGCTGAAAACGAAGCGAGAGATCGTGGACAAGGCGCTGGAACTGCTAGTGCGTTCGGAGAGCCGGAAAGGCATCCTTCGCCACTATGGATCGGGGATCTGGAAGGGCGACCTGAAAGCGATGAGAAGGAACCGCGGTTGATATTGGTGGATAGCTCGGTGTGGATCGACTTTTTCAGCTCCGCGCCGGGGCAAGGCGGAGACGAACTGCGGGGTATGATCAAGGACGCGGAACCGTTTGCGTTGACGGGCGTGGTGGTGACCGAAATCCTTCAGGGCCTGACGCGGGACGCCGGCCGGATTGAACAGTATCTTTCCCAATGGGAAATGCTCGAACCCCGAGGCTTCCGAACCTACCGGGAAGCGGCGGCGATTTTCCGATTGGGCCGCGCCAAGGGCGTGAGCCTGACAACCATCGATGCGCTCATCGCGGCGATTGCGCTGGAGCATCGCGCCAGCGTGTTCACCCTGGACAAGGATTTCTCCCGCATCGCGCGCCTGACGGGGCTCTCGCTCCATCCGTATCCAATACCCTGAAAGCAAGGCAAGAGATGCCGGGGTGAAGCCCGGCGCTACGAAGGCAAATTCGAGGAGCAGACAGGGGAAGGGCACGATTTATGTGCCCCTACAAGAGGAGCGGAAAAGAGGACAGGCAAGAATGCCTGCCCCACCGGAGGCAGGAGCAGGAATGGAAGAGGAGACAGGCAGGAATGCCAGCGGAAGGGAGTGGCGACGTAAAGTCGCCGCTACAGAGGAACGTAGAAAGCAGAACGAGCGGCGAGACTTGCGTCGCGCCGCCCGTTTCGTGATTTTGTGAAGTGAACTGAAGCCGGCTGAATCGGGGGTTAAGGCCGATCAGGCCGGAAACAGCTGTTCCTTAGAGGGGCTGTACGTTCGAGGCCTGCAGGCCCTTGGGGCCCTTGGAAACTTCGAATTCAACCGCCTGGCCATCGTTCAACGTCTTATAGCCATCAGCCACGATCGCGGAGAAATGGACGAAAACGTCCTCACCGCTCTGGCGCTGGATGAAGCCGAAGCCCTTGCTGGCATTGAACCACTTCACTGTACCTTGTTCTTTACTCACTGCTTTACTCTTTTCCGTCAGCCGGGTTACGACTGAGCACAACATTAAGCTATCTGATGCCCAGGTTCCGAGCCCCTCAACAGAGCCGCGGCCGTCTTCAAGCTTCGTTCGGGAGGACTGCAAAGCGGTCAGCCGAACAAAAAAATGGCCGCAAGTGTGACCTTGCGACCGCTTTACTACCCAAAGGCGATACAAGAGCAACAAACGCAAGAACAGGGTACCACGAGAGGAGAGGGAATGCAAGTGTTTTATGGAGGCCTGCTGGAGGAGGCAAGGGAGGGAGGGGAATTTTGGGGTGTGGTGAGAGAGTCACCAGCCTATGCGGAAAGCGTTGACCTTGCGGTGAGGCCCTCCGTACCATGGACGGATGAAGCAAGGGCTTTCCATTGCCGCGGGTGCACTGTTTTTCGCAGGGGCGCTTCTGGGTTGCGAGGACGCGGGGAAGAAGTCCGTGCAGGCGCACGTTCCGGCGCTGACCCTTGCGTCACAGGGAGCGAACGCGAAGCAGGCGGCCGCGGAGCTTGCGTCCCTGCCGCTACAGAATCCGCCGCGGCGGCATTATGTGTGGCTATTGCCGCCGGTTCCGAGCGGAAAGGACTACCTGATCCAGAAAGTCCAGGAGAAATTCGCCTCCGGAGAGCAGAACTTCAAGGCCGGGCACCTGGAAGCGGCGCGCAAGGATTTTGACGAAGCGGTGGACTGGATGCTGGAGAGCGGCTTCGACCTCAACAGCGATCCCAAACTGAGCGAGTTGTTTCACCGCGTTGTGGATACGGTGTACGGCTACGAGCTGCAGGCATTCCGGGCGGGAGACGGCTTCAACGAAGCGCCGGCGGTTCCGGCGGCGATCGATGAAGTGGCAGAGATGACGTTTCCGGTCGATCCCGGGCTGAAAGCGCGGGCCGAGGAAGCGGCCAAGAACATCTCGCATGACTTGCCGCTGACGGTGAATGACCAGGTGCTTTCCTTTGTCAATTTCTTCCAAACACCGCGCGGGCGGGACATTGTGGAAACCGGGTTGCGACGCGCCGGGCGCTATCGCGAAATGATCTCCCGCGTGCTGCGGGAAGAGGGCTTGCCGCAGGATTTGATTTACCTCGCACAAGCCGAAAGCGCTTTCCAGCCGCTGGCGCTTTCACGAGCCGGGGCGCGGGGGATTTGGCAGTTCGTGGCCTACCGCGGGCAGCAATACGGCCTCCGGCATACCTGGTGGATTGATGAACGGCAGGATCCCGAAAAAGCCACACGCGCAGCGGCCCAGCACCTTCGCGACCTCTACAATCTTTATGGCGACTGGTATCTGGCGATGGCCGCGTACAACTGCGGCCCCGGCAACGTGCAGAAGGGCATTGAACGGACGGGTTATGCGGATTTCTGGGAGCTGTACAAGCGCAACGTGCTGCCGCGCGAAACGAAAAATTATGTGCCCATCATCATCGCGCTGACGCTGATCGCCAAAGATGCGGCGCACTACAACATTCAGGCGGAGCCGGAGGCACCGGTCCCGACCGACATCGTGAAACCGGGACGGGCCATCGACCTGCGGCTGGTGGCGGAAACCATCGATGTGGACGTGGAGACGCTGCGCGCGCTCAATCCTTCGCTGCTGCGGCTTGCGACGCCCGACGATCCTTCCTTCGAGTTGCATCTGCCGCAGGGTACGGCGCAGAAATTCTCCGCAGAGATTGCGGATATTCCTCCGGACAAGTGGGTGAGCTGGCGCCGGCATCGCGTGGAAAGCGGGGAAACACTTACCTCCATCGGCAAGAAGTATCATGTGACAGCGGCGGCCATCGCCGACGCCAACAATCTGGAGCGCAATGCGGCGCTGGACGCCGGAGAGAAGCTGATTATTCCCGCGGTGCAGCCGCAGTCGGAAACGAAACGTCGGCTGGTGAGTTATCGCGTGCGGCGTGGCGACACATTTTTGGGTATCGCCGACCGATTCAACGTCAGCGCGGATGACTTGCGCAAATGGAACCGCCTGAGAGCCAATCGAGTGAGCCGCGGCATGGTGCTGCGCATTTATGCGCTCGGCGGGGCTCCGGAAACTTCGCCGGCGCGGGGGCGGTCCCGGTCAAAGAAGAAGCCATCGCAGCCAGCGGCGGGCGGCACGCCGGGCGGGGCCGTCGCTGCAAATCACAACTAAGTCTGTTTGTATGAATAAGTTGCGACCATCGGACAAGCTCCAAGGGGCTCTTGCTGCGGTTTGCCCTCCAAGCACTCTACAAATCCGTGCCGGCGTCGCGTGGAGAATCCCGCAGAATGCTTGACAACTCACGGCGAGTACGGTAACAACGGCTCACGGACGGGGTGGATTATTTGGCGTAACTCCGGCCAGAACAGCGACCCAAGGGGCCCTTTTATGCGTGGCCCAGGGATTCTCCCAGGGGAGGATGGAATGGATTTCGAGAAGGACAATTTCGAAGACGACAACGAGCTGTCCCGGCTGGAAGACGACGAGGAGCTGGCAGGCGAAACGGAAGAGATCGTCGAAACCGAGGAAGAGGATTTGGTGATCGTCGGCGAAGAACCCGAGGAAGAAGCGGCGGCTCCAAAACCCACTCCCAAGCCGGCGGCAAAGAAGCCAGCCAAGAAAGCGGCTAAAAAGAAGGCAGCGCCGAAGAAAAAGGCCAAGAAATCGAAGCCGAAGAAGAAAGCGGCCAAGAAGAAAGCGAAGAAGCCGGCACGGAAGAAAAAGAGGCGCTAGGGCGTTTTCAATTTAGGGATCAGAGATGAGGAAGCCGGGACATTGGTTCCGGCTTTTCTTTTACGGAATCACGCTGCGCAATTAGAAAACGGCGGACCACGTTAGGATTTTCAGAAAAGCGCTATTAGCCAACAGCGAGAACCACGAGGGTGGCGTCGTCCTGCCAGCGGCCCCCGCTGAACTCGGCCACCGATGCCAGGATCTTCGCCTGCAAATTTTCGGCGGATAAATCTCGATGATGTTCCAGTAAGCGCAACAGGCGGGCTTCGCCAAACTCCTCGCTCGAGGCGTTTCCAGCCTCGGTGACACCGTCCGTGAACAAGATCACGCGGTCTCCGGGGGACAATTGCGCTGAACCTAGCTCATACTCCTGGCTCGCGAAAACGCCCAGTACGGCCCCACCTTCGCGCAAGCGCTCGTGCGAACCGTCGGCGCGCACCACGAACGGCGCATTGTGCCCGGCATTGACGTACGCCAACCGCTGGGTGGGACCATCCAACTGCGCATAGAAGAAGGTGATGAAGCGGTCGCTGTCTGTGTTCCGGTGGACAATCGAATTCAACCTGGCACAGAGTAGATTTGGCGGTAGGGAAAGAGAAGAAAGACCACGCACGGCCGCCTGCAGATTGGACATCAGCAGCGCGGCGGGCATGCCTTTTCCAGCCACGTCGGCGATGCAGATTCCCAGTGTTTTCTCATCCAGCGGCAGGATGTCGAAATAATCGCCGCCGACCACCCGGGCGGATTGCCAGGCGCTGGCGATTTCGTATCCCGGCATCTGCGGAATTTCACGCGGCAGAAGTTTTCCCTGGATGGCTTTGGCTTCGGCGATCTCCCGTTCCTGTTCCTGCAGATGAAGCAGGGCCTCTTCGCGGGCGCGGGCTTCCTCCTCGGCGCGGCGGCGCGATTCCCGGCGTTCCCGGCCCAGGCCGATTTGCTTGGTGAGAATCTCCAACAGGCGGGTGTTGGTCCAGGGCTTCTCCACAAAGTCGCTTACGCCAAATTGCATGGCTTCCACCGCCAGGCCTACGGTAGCCCAGCCGGTCATGGCCACAACCGGCGGAGCGTCATTGATTTCCTTGAGACGGCTAAGCACGTCCAGCCCTTCGCGGCCAGAGGTAGTGTCGCGCGCATAGTTGAGGTCGATGAGCAGAATATCGAACTCCTGGCGAGCTACCGCCGCGAGCAATTCCGCGGGGGAATTCACGGTTTCGATGCTGTAGCCGTGGCCCTTCAGCAACAGGCGCAGCGCGTCCAAAACGTCCTGTTGGTCATCGGCAATCAGAATTCGCGGCTGCATGGGTTCGCTTCCCGACGAGATTTTGAGGGTTGCGGCCGTCACTTCTGGCTATCTCAGACTCCCTCTCACTGAACGTCCGTCGCTCTCCAGGATAGTGGGGCAGCCAAGTTGCCACCCGCTCGCACGAATAAAGGCTTTCCAGTGAATGGCTTGTAAAAATGAAAAAGGCCGGAGTGTGTGGCCGCTGGCCACTAGCGGGAACGCTCTTCCCAATTTCGGACATACATAGGGAACTAAATCCTCCCGCTGAAAAGGATGCTCGCTTGCGTGTACGCTCTCTCGACTTTGAGCCGCCCACCGCGCCTTGGCAGGTGTTTTTTACAATACCGGCTCGTTCCAGTTTTCCAGGGTCTCCTTGACCTTGTGCAGGAACTGATGCGCGATGGCACCGTCTACGACGCGGTGATCGTAGCTCAGCGTAACGTAGCACATCGCGCGGATGGCGATCGAGTCGTTGATGACCACCGGACGCTTTTCGATGGCGCCGAGACCCAGGATACCCACGTTGGGCTGGCTGATGACCGGTAGCCCGAACAAGCCGCCAAAGACCCCCGGGTTGGTGATGGAAAAGGTGCTCTCCTGGACTTCCTCTGGTTTCAGTTTTTTCGAGCGTGCGCGCTCCGCGAGGTCGTTCATATTGCGCTGGATGCCGAGAATGTTTTTTTCGTCGGCATTCTTCACCACCGGAACGAGCAGGCCCCAGTCGAGCGCGACGGCAATACCGACGTTGATCTCCTTGTGCAGGATAACGTTAGTGCCGTCGAGCGAGGCGTTCAGCGTGGGATAAGCGCGCAGCCCCGCGACCGCGGCCTTCACGAAGAAGGGCATGAAGGTCAGCTTGGTTTCGTAGCGCTTCTCAAATTCGTCCTTGGACTTGGCGCGCAACGCGGCCACCTTGGTCATATCGATTTCATCAACGGAGTAGACGTGCGCGGAAACGCGCTTCGAGGCCACCATGTGCTCGGCGATACGCTGCCGCATGGTGCTCATGGGATGCACTTCGTAATTGCCGAAATACATCTTTTCGCGCGGCACGGCGTTTTCCAGCGCGACGTGAGCCTGCGTTCCAGAGGCTCCCGGCGCGGCTGCTGGCGGCGGGGGAGGCGCCGGCCGCGAAATAGTCGACGGAGCCGGAGCGGAATAGGCGGGCGGCGCAGCAGCTGGAGCGCCACCGGCGGCGATGACCGCTTCGATATCTTGTTTGCTGATGCGCCCGCCGGCACCGGTGCCCTCGATGGTGGAGAGATCGATGCCGTGCTCCTTGGCCATGCGCCGTACCAGCGGGGAACTGTGAATGCGCTCGCTCGTGGAACTTGAGGAAGCAGAAGAAGCCGCAACCGGCGCAGCGGCTGGTGGAGGAGCCACCGGACGCGATATTGCCGGGGCTGAAGCAGCAGCGGCAGGGGCCTTCGCAGGTGCAGAAGCAGGTGCGGCAGGTTTCGCAGGAGCTGGCGCCGACGAAGCGGCCGCGGAGCCCGCCGCATCGATAACGCCGACAACCGTTTGAATCGGAACGGTCTGTCCTTCGCCGACCTTGATTTCCTTCAGCACGCCTGCCGAAGGCGACGGAATTTCCGCGTCGACTTTGTCCGTGGAAATTTCAAACAGCGGTTCGTCGCGCTCCACTTTGTCGCCGGGCTTCTTCAGCCACTTGGTGATGGTGCCTTCGAAAATGCTTTCGCCCATCTGGGGCATTACAATGTCTACGGCCATGATTGCTCTCCTCTTCTCCCTAAAATCCTAATACCGCGCCAGTTCCTTGGCGGCGGAAAAAACTTTTTTCGCGTTGGGCAGAAAATGATCTTCCAGCGTCGGCGCGTACGGCACCGGCGTGTCCAGCGAGGTCACACGAACGAGCGGCCCGTCGAGATCATCGAAAGCCTTTTCGAAAAGTATCGCCGCGATTTCGCCGGCGATTCCTCCCGTCCTGGTGTCTTCGTGCACGACCAGGCATTTGTTGGTCTTTTTCACAGAATTCAGAATCGTCTCTTCATCGAGAGGCAGCAGCGTCCGCAAATCGATCACTTCCGCTTCGATGCCTTCCCTCGCGAGGGCTTCGGCTGCTTCGAGCGAAGTATGCATCGTGGCCGCGTAGGAAAGAATTGTCAGGTGCTTCCCTTCGCGCCGCACTACGGCTTTGCCGATGGGAACGGTGTAATCTCCGGCGGGAACTTCTCCCTTGATACGGCGGTAGAGAAACTTGTGCTCGAAGAAGAGCACGGGATTATTGTCCCGCACCGCGGCCTTCAGCAAGCCCTTGGCATCGTATGGCGTTGACGGATAGATTACTTTGAGCCCCGGGGTGTGCACGAAATACATCTCCGGATTCGCGGAGTGAAACGGCCCACCATGCACGCCGCCTCCGGACGGTCCGCGAATGACCATCGGCGCAGGCGCGTTCCACAGGTAATGTCCCTTGGCCACGAAATTCGTAATCTGGTTGAACGCGCAAACGATGAAGTCGATAAATTGCATTTCGCAAATGGGGCGCAAGCCGCAGTAGCTCATGCCACAGGCCGCGCCGATGATGGCGCTTTCGCTGATCGGCGTGTCGATTACGCGCTCCCAGCCGAAGCGCTCCAGCAAACCTTCGCTGGTTTTGAACGCCCCGCCATACACTCCCACGTCTTCCCCCATCAAAATGACCGCCGGGTCGCGCTCCATCTCTTCAAACATCGCCTGCTTGATGGCTTCGAGAAAAGTGGCCTGTGTTCCGTTTGAGGTGCTGCCATCCAGTCCGGCGCCGTTTGGTTTGGACATGGTTTATCTCCGGGCCTTTCTCGAAGCGCTCGCTGTCTTAACTGTTTTCTTTGGCGCTGCCTTCGTGTTCATTTTCGCCGCCGGCTTTTCGCCGTTGGCGGATCTCGCGTCATTTCCAACCGTGCGCTGCGTAGCCGGCGTATCGCCAAAGTGAATCGGCGCATTTGCACCGTCCGGGGCTTTGCCCGATCCAAATCCGGGAACCGTCCAGACCGCCTTGACGCTCGATCGCGGCGGCGTCACCTCCGCAATCGGCCGTTCCCACTTCGCGCGGATCTTGTGGCAATCATCGCCAGTGCAGTAGACGCCCGTTTCCGCCAATTCCGGCGGGGGCATCGGCGAATTCTCTGCGAACTCCCGTTCAGCGGCAAGCAGGGTATCAATCTTATCCTCGACCCCTTTTTTGCTCTTGGCGTCGAGGAACTTTTCGTTCGACAAAAACTTTTCGTAGAGCGCAATGGGGTCGCGCGCTTCCCAGTACGCGCGCATCTCCTTCGGAACGTACTCGGCGGGATCGTGCTGCGCGTGGCCCATGCGCCGGAAACTCTTCGCCTCAATCAGGATCGGCCCTTCTCCAGCGCGCGCGCGGTCCACCGCTTCTTTCGCCACCGAGTAGACCGCTACGACGTCGTTGCCGTCCACAATGTAGCTGTCGATCCCGTAGGCCTTCGCGCGGTCCGCTAAATTTTCCAGGGGCACTTGTTTGCGGACGGGCGTCGAGTAGGCCCACAAATTATTCTCAAGAATCAAAACAAACGGGGCCTTCTGGGTGGCCGCGAAATTCAGCCCTTCGTGAAACACTCCTGTCGAGCTGCCGCCGTCGCCGATCCAGGTCATGGTCACGATTTTCTGTCCCAGGTAGCGCCCGGCCATGGCCACGCCGGTCATTACTGGAATCAAGTCCCCCAGCATGGAAATCGGCGAGACGATATGCAGATCATCCAAATCCCCGAAATGGCTGGTGCCGTCCTTGCCCTTCGTCGGCGAATCGTACTTCGCCATGTGCTGCATGAAAATGTCGCGCGGCCGCACGCCCTTGACCAGCAACGCCCCGATGTTGCGAATCATCGGTGCCAGCCAGTCTTTTTTCTCCAGCGCGTACGCGGTGCCCACGGAAATCGCTTCCTGGCCCAGGCTGGAGTAAAGCCCCCCGACAATTTTGTTTTGCCGGAACAGCTTCACCATCATGTCTTCGACGGCGCGGTTCAGCCGCATGTAGTAGTACAGGTCCAAATACTGCTGACGCGTCAATTCCTTCTTCATCCCTGCTCCGGTGGGACAGGCATTCTTGCCTGTCCTCCCCTATCCGCCAACATCTTCAAAGAGACAGACAGGAATGTCTGCCCCACTTCCTAAGCTGGAACCCCCAATTGATGCTCCACTTGGTCCAACTTTTCCATAAGAGCTTTTTTCGATGCTTCCTTCATCTCCAGGCCGAGCAACTCTCCCAGATGCTTGGCAATCCGCGGCGCGACTTCCTTTTCCTCGATGCTGCGTCCCAGCAATTTCTCCAGCGAAGTTGCTTTTCGGTCCGCAATTCCGCAAGGGACGATCAGCTCGAAATTTCGCAAATCCGTGGACACGTTGTAAGCAAATCCGTGCGAAGTAACCCAGCGGCTGATGTGTACGCCGATCGCCGCGAGCTTCTCTTCGGTATTCTCTGCGCGCACCCAGATTCCGGTCTTGCCAGCAACGCGCTCAGCGGTAATCCCGGACTCGGCGGTCGCGCGGATCATGGCCTCTTCCAAAGTCCGCACGTACCAGACCACGTCGCGCCGGATCGCGCCCAGATTCACAATCGGGTAGCCTACGACCTGTCCCGGCCCGTGATAAGTAATGTCTCCACCGCGGCTGGTCTCGTAGTATTCCATTCCTTTCTGCCGCAACACGTGCTCGGAAACCAGCAGATGTTCGCGCTTGCCGTTACGTCCCTGCGTGATGACGTGCGGATGCTGGCAGAGCAGAAGCACATCCTCAATCGTCCCAGCCTTGCGCGCCGCAACAATTCTTTTCTGCAGCGCGCAAGCTTCCGCGTAGCCAACCAATCCCAAATCGGTGATGAGGCAATCTTTCAACAAGGTGCGATTCTCTTTGCCGTAGTGTCCGCTGCGGCAGGCGCTACGGCAAAGCATCAAACGTTAATCTGCAATCCCTTAACGCTCGCAAACGCATCGCCCATCGCTTCCCATACCGTGGGATGCGCATGAATCATGTTCATCATGTCGTCGATGGTGCCTTCGAGGTTCAATACCGTCGCTGCCTCCGCGAGCAGTTCGGTCGCCAGCGGACCGATGATGTGAATCCCCAGCACTTCACCGTACGATTCGTCGGATACCACTTTGACGAATCCGCCGTGGCTCCCCAGGATGGTCGCCTTGCTGTTGCCCACAAACGGGAACTTCCCGGTCTTCACATCGTAGCCCGCGTCGCGCGCCTGTTTTTCCGTTAGTCCAATCGAACCGATCTGCGGCTCACAGTACGTTGCGTTCGGAATCCTGGTCTTCACGATCTGGTGAGTGGGCTTCCCCGCGATGTGCGTTACCGCGATGATTCCTTCCATCATCGCCGCGTGCGCCAGTTGCGGCAGCCCGGCAACGATGTCGCCGATAGCGTACAGTCCCTTCTCGGCAGTCTCCATGTTATCGCCCACGTGGACGAATCCGCGTTCCAGCTTGGCCTTCGATTTCTCCAGTCCGCAGCCATCCGTCATGGCCTTGCGGCCCACGGCGAGGAGAAGTTTCTCCGCCTGCAGTGTTTGTGGCTTTCCGTCCTTATCCTTGAACGCCACGATGACGCCTTTGGCATCCTTCTTCACCGACTCCACGGCGCAACTGGTGAAAACCTGGATGCCTTTTTTCTGGAAGGCCTTGGTCAGCTCCGCGGAAATCTCTTCGTCCTCGACGGGCACGATGCGCGGCAAAGCTTCCAGGATAGTCACCTGCGTCCCGAACGAATTGTAGATGGACGCAAATTCCACGCCCACGGCACCCGCGCCAACCACAATCAGGGTCTTCGGGATTTCCGGAAGCTGAAGAATCGAGCGGTTCGTGAGAATTGTTTTGTGGTCGGGTTCAATGCCGGGGAGCGATTTGGCCTCTGATCCGCTCACCATCAGGATGTTGGCCGCTTCAATTTCGTTTTTTTTGCCGTCTTTCTCCACGCTCACACGGCCAGGGCCTTCATACCTTCCCCAGCCCTGCACCCATTCGACCTTGTTTTTCTTGAAGAGGAACTCGATGCCTTTGGAATGTTTCTTGACGATTTTATCTTTCCGCGCGAGTACATTGGCCCAGTTGATTTTCAGCCCGCTGACTTCGAAGCCCAACTCCGCGCCGTTCTTGAAATGATCGTAGACCTCGGCATGATGCAGCAGCACTTTCGTGGGAATACAGCCGACGTGCAAGCAAGTCCCCCCGAGATATGGGTCCTTTTCCACAACCACCGTTTTCAGGCCAAGTTCGCCTGCCCGGATCGCCGCCACGTAGCCGCCCGGACCGCTCCCGATAATCGCAACATCGTACTTTGCCACTCGTAGTCTCCCTTCCGCAGGGGCCAGAACCGGTGAGTCGCGTGCTTCCTCACCGCAATCACACTCGAAAAAAGCTCGAGGGAGTCAGGCCGACAAGACGGGGCGCCGGACATTCGTTTGCGAACGTCATCCCAAACGGAGAAAAAGCCGCCCGCGCTTACGGCGCAGACGGCTGCGTCCCAGCAAACATTGAATTTTAACAGCCGTCCGTCCCCCTCGCAACCTCGGTTGGCTTGCTCCGCCCTGCTTGGAGAAGTGCCCTTTGAGGCCAAGCTTCGGCGAATTTTCGCCTTCTTTTTCCAGCGAAAGCCACGCTTTGCCTTGTCCTCGGTACTAGTTAAATACTTCAATTCGCATGAAAATGTCCTTGCTTTTCTGTTTACTTGCACCTACCGTAGCTCTCCACACATCACAGGCCCACCCTGCGATTTGCCTTTAGCCTACACCCACTGTTTTTGCGAAGGGAGGAAACAGGCCATGGTCATGAAATCCGGAGAACGCTGGCATTGCGTCAATCCAGCTTGTGGTTGCGCGGTTGTTGTGGAGGTCAATGGGGAAATCGAGGGACAGAATCCACGATGTCGACCATGTTCTAATCCGGCAATAAATCCGATTGCCGCTTCAAGCGCGCGGAATGGCCGGGAAGTAGCGCTCTTCCAGAATGATGCGGTGGTGAATCTGGTGGCCCGCGGTAATAAAAGCCAAAGCGCGCACCGTCACTTCTTTTTCATTGGCTTTGCCGCGGCGCAGCCAGGCATCTTGTTTGAACGAACGAAACAGGCTGATGCTAGCGCTGCGTACGACGCCAAACTCTTCAGCAAGGTCAGCGAGCGTCCGTTCGCCAAACACCCCACTTTTTACATAGTCGTCCTGCTCGAAGCCGGGGAGCGAGGTTTGATCGGCGCGCGCGAGCCGCAATGCCCGGTAGGCAAAAATACGCTCGGTGTCCGAGATGTGCCCAAGAACTTCCTTCACCGTCCATTTTCCAGGCGCGTAGCGGAAGCTTCCGTCCCTCTCGCTCCGCCCTGCGAACAATTGCAGCATTTGCAATCGCTGCGATTCCAGCACATTCAATACGTCGGACCCCGGGACCTTTGAGATATAGGTTGCATAATATTCGGCGTATTCGGTGGCTTCGGGTCTCTTCATTATGGAAGTTCTCTCCTGGAAACGAGATTATACGCTTGGGGAAGCTTTCGCGCACAATGAGGCCGGACGGGCATCACACTGGGATTTATCCGGGCGAAACTGTGCTTTTGGTTTTGCGCCCCTTAATGCAAGATAACGCCTGCTTATGAGCACGTCCCATCGCAAGACCATGCGCGTGGCTTTTCAAGGCGAGCCCGGCGCATTCAGCGAAGCCGCCGCTATCCAGCTACTAGGCGATGCGATTACAACCGTGCCTCGAGCAACATTTGAGGCGGCCTTCACGGCCATCGCCGAAGGCGCCGCTGACGCGCTCCTGGCGCCTGTGGAGAACTCTTTGGCGGGCTCGGTCGCGCGCGTGTTCGATCTGCTGAAAGAAAGCCGGCTTGCGATTGTCGCGGAGACCATTCTGCCGATTGAAATGCAGCTCATCGCGGCTCCCGGCGCGTCGCTCGACGATATCCGGTCGGTTGCATCGCATCCCATGGCCCTGGCGCAGTGCGAACGTTTTTTCGCGGCTCATCCTCAATGGAAACGCGTGCCCGCCGAGGACACCGCCGGCAGCGTGCGCGAAGCGCTTTCTCGCGGGGACAAATCCTGCGCCGCCATCGCCGGACGACGCGCCGCCGAGCATTATCACGGCGTGATTCTCGCCGAAAGCATCCAGGACAACGCCGAAAATTTCACGCGCTTTGTGCTGCTGCTTCCGGAAAGCGAAGCGCCAGCATGGATCACCCCCGATGCGCGCAAGGTTTCGCTCGCCATGCGTCTCGCACACCGCCCCGGTGCGCTCCTCGCTTCGCTTGAGCCGTTTGCCAGGCACGGCGTCAATCTCCTCAAGATAGAAAGCCGCCCGATCCACGGCCGCCCCTGGGAATATCAGTTCTTCATTGACGTCGAGGCAGGCGACGTTGCCCGGCTCGAACAGGCGCTGAACGAAGTGTGCGCCGCCACCAGCGAACTCCGTGCCCTGGGCCGCTACGTTGCCGCATCCCGCTAATCACGGGCTGAGGATTCTTCCGAGTTGGAGCATTCTTCAGCAGTAGCTGCACTCCGGATCGCCCATTCCTCCGGTCATGCCGTCCTTCATTCGCCGCAGACGCCGTCCTAGCCGCTCGGCCAGTTGGTGCCGCGCGCGCCATAGCCGCGCCTTCAGCGTGTTTTCCGTGACGCCCAACTTCTTGGCGGCTTCGCCAGTCGAAAATCCCTGCACTTCGCGCAGGACAAACGCCGTGCGCAACAGCGGCGAAAGCTCGTCCAGGTTTTCGCTGATCATCTCGCGAATCTCCGTGCTCGCAAAAACCTGCTCGGGATTCGGCCCGTCATCCGCGAAGCGCTCCGAAGCGGGCAGCTCTTCCTCGCGCGGCGTTTCGTCCAGCGAAATCGCCGGACGCGCCTTCGCGCTCCGCCGCCTCATCAGCGCCGCGTTGATCACGATGCGAGTCAGCCACGTTGAAAACTGTGACCGCCCCTCAAAACGATTCAGGTTGCGATATGCCGAGAGCAGCCCGTCCTGAAGCGCATCTTCCGCGTCTTCCGTGTTCCCGAGCACCCGCAACGCCGTCTGAAACAACGGCCGGTGGTAACGCCGGAACAACGCTTCCACCGCCTGCTCGTCGCCTCGCTGTCCCGCGCGGATCAACTTCTCTTCATTCACTTGTGTTCCCACTGCCGCTTGAGTTGCCATCGTTCCCCCCAGTTGAATCAAACTCTTGCACGACCTCTTCTTGCCGCAGAGACTTCCTTAGTGAACCGGCACACCGCCCGCGGGCGCTTTTGGCTTTCTCATCAGCACCAACACTGGAATCACCGCAAAAAACACCACGCCGAGCATTTTGAAATTGTCGATAAACGACAGCATCACCGCCTGCCGCTGGATGGTGCCGTAAATCATCGCGTGAGCTTGCGAGCCTGCTGTCGGTCCGTTCGATCCCCCAGTTACAAACGCAGCGGCCGTGGCGTTCAGCATTCTGTGATACGCCGCGCTGAAATCGTTGACGTGCTCCATCAGCCGCGACTGATGGAATTGCGCACGCCGGTCCAGCATCGTGGTTACCGTGGCGATTCCCACGCTGGCCCCGATGTTCCTCGCGAGGTTGATAATCCCCGTGCCCATGTTCGTTTTTTCTCTTGGCACGTACGCGAACGCCGCCACGTTGATGGGAATGAACAAAAACGCCAGCCCGAAACTCTGCAGCATGCGCGCGCGTACGGCGTGCCCGTAATCCAGTCCCAAATCCCAGCCCGCCATCACAAACAGCGCCGACGCCGACACGATGCAACCGAAGGTGATCAGGATCCGCGTGTCCACCTTCGACACCAGGATTCCCACCACCGGCATCATGCACATGATCACCGCGCCGCCCGGCGACAACGCCATTCCGGCCAATTGCGCTGTGTACCCGAGGAGCTGCTGTAAGAGCTGCGGGATCAGCACGGTGCTCGAATACAAGACGAATCCAAGGAAGAACATCGCCGTCGTGGCAATCGCAAAGTTGCGGTCTTTTAACATCCGCAGGTCAACCACGGGCTCCTTTTCGCGCAATTCCCAGAGGATTCCCGCAATCAGTCCGACTAGCATCATCACGAAAAACACGCGAATGAAATTCGACGACAGCCAATCCTCGCGCTGGCCCTTGTCCAGAATGATCTGCATGCTTCCCAAGCCCAGGCTGATCAACCCAATCCCGATGTAGTCGATCCGGAATCCTGCTTTCACATTCGCTTTCTTCATGTATGGCGGATCGCTGACCAAAAAGCTCGTCAACAGCATCGAGATGATTCCCACCGGTACATTGATATAAAAAATCCATCTCCACGAAAAATTGTCCGTAATCCAGCCGCCCAGCCACGGCCCAATAGTCGGCGCCACCACCACCGCGAGTCCGTACACCGCGAAGGCCATCCCGCGCTTCTCCAGCGGAAACGTATCGTTCAAGATCGCTTGCTCGCTCGGCTGCAACCCGCCGCCGCCCACGCCCTGCAAAATCCGGAAAATCACCAGCACGCCGAGGCTCGGCGCCAGCCCGCACAAAAACGAACTCAGCGTAAAAATGGCCACGCACGTCATATAGAAACGCTTCCTGCCGATCAGCCCGGAAAACCATCCCGATAGCGGCAGCACGATGGCGTTCGAAACCAGATACGACGTCAGCACCCACGTCGATTCATCCGATCCTGCCGACAGATTCCCGGCGATATGCGGCAGCGCCACGTTCGCAATGGACGTATCCAGCACCTCCATGAACGTCGCCAGCGTCACCGTAATGGCGATCACCCAGGGGTTGATCGTCCCATCCGGCATCCTCAGCTTGGCTAGAATCCTGCTTCGCATCGCGTGTACTCTCGACCCCTAACGTTTCTACGTATGACCGTTCTGAACCGTATCCTTATTCCCAGTTAATTCGTGACCACCGTCGCGTCCACATTCATTCCCGGCCGCAGAACCGCCTTTCCCGAAGGAATCGGGTCCAGCACGATCTTCACGGGAATGCGCTGCACCACCTTCACGTAATTCCCCGTCGCGTTTTCCGGCGGCAGCAGGCTCAGCACCGACCCCGTGGCTCCCGCGATCGAATCCACTCGCCCGTTGAAGGTCTTTCCGTACGTATCCACTTTCACTTCTGCTTTCTGCCCAGGCTTAATGTTTTTCAGTTGCGTCTCTTTGAAGTTCGCCGTCACCCACACGTTCTGCAGCGGCACGACGACGAGCAAGCCTTGTCCAGCCTGCACGATCTGTCCCGGCTCCACTTGTTTGTGTGTGGCCACTCCGTCGACGGGTGCGGCGATCTCCGTGTAACTCAAATTCAACTCCGCCGCTTCCACGGCAGCACGCGCCTGTTCCACCTTCGCGATTTTCGCCTGCGCATCGGCGGCCTTCATGTTTACTTGCTTGACGTCCGCATGCGCTGCGGCCACTCCCGCGCGTGCCTGCTCTACTCGCGCCTTCGCTGCATCCAGTTGCGCCCTGGTCACATCCACGTTGCGCTGCGCCTGCGCCAGTTTTTCTTGATCCGCCCTCAGCGCGCTCGCAGTCGCATCCGCATTGGCTTTCGCCGCGTCATACTGTTGCTTCGAAATCTCGCCCTTCTCCATGAGTGGCAAGTAACGCGCCAGATCTGCCTTTGCCAGCTCGGCATTGGCGCGGCTCTTCTCTACGTTGGCCTGCGCCCACGCCAAATCCGCGGTTTGAGCTTGCTCGTACGTAGCCTGCGCGCGCGCTAAGTCTGCCTGTGCGCCCAGCAACTGCGCATCCGCGCTCGAATTTCCGCTCGCTACGTTTTCCCTCGTGCGCGGCACGTCCACTCCTGCGGAACGCGCTTCGCTCTCTGCCAGCGCCAGCGACGCCTTGGCCTGGTCCAAAGCCGCCTGATAGTCGCGTGGATCGATCTTTACCAGCACTTGTCCCGCTCTCACTGGCTGGTTGTCATCCACCAAAACTTGCGCTACGCGCCCGTACACTTTCGAGGCCATCGGCGTGATATGCCCGTCCACCTGAGCGTCGTCCGTCGTCTCGCGGTCGTGGTAATAAGCGAAGAGTCCCGCGACCGCAGTCAGCACCAGGGCTCCGCCTCCGATCAGCAACCGCCTCACCCTGGGATTCGCTAACCCTTTCGGCGGTTCCTCGAGCGACAGCTCTTCGATGCCGCGCGGCACTTTTGTCGCATTTTCGAATCCCACTTCAATCTCAACGCTCATCGTTTCCCCCGGATTACTTTGCGTAAACCTTTTCCATCTGGCCCATCGAACGCGCCAGGTCGGCGCGCGCTTGGTTAAAGCGGTACAGCGCCGCGATCTGGTTGTCGTTCGCGCGCGACAGCGAATCCTGCGCTTGAATCACTTCGATGTTGTTCGCCACGCCCGCTTTGAAGCGGTCCCGCGCCTGGTCCACTTCTTCCTTCGAAAGCTGCACGCCCAGGTTGGCCACTTGCACTTCATTGCGCGCTGACTGCAAGTTCAGCAGTGCCGTCTTCACGTCCAGAGCGATCTGATTTCGCAGATCGTCCTTTTGTTGATCCAGCTTCTTGATTTCCAGGTCCGCCCGAACTATCTCGGCGTGAATTCGCCCGCCGGTAAACAACGGCATGTTTACGCTGGCTTGGTAGGTGTACGTCGGCAGCGTGGTGTTTCCTGAAGTTCCCACGTACGCGAAATCGCCGTCGAAGCGGAGCGAAGGCAATCGCGAAGCCTGCGACGCTTTCTTCTGAAATTCCGCGGCCTTGACCTGCGATTCCAGCACCTTCCACTCTTGCCGCTCCGCTAGCGCGAGTTCGATGCTTGGCTCGACTTCCGGCTGCGGTGTGTCGAAGAAACTCAGCGAGTCCGCCAGCTCGATGGTCTGACGCGGATCCAGGTTCAATAAACGGCTTAGCGCAAAGAGCGACGTCTCGCGATCCGTTTCGGCTTCGATCAGCCGCTGCTTTTCGTTCTGTAATTCCACGTTGGCGCGCAGCGTGTCGATTCCCGTGCCTACGCCCTCCTTCTGCAGGTCCGCGGCTTGCTCATAAAGCGCTTGCGCCAAATTCACACGCGATTGCGAGGCTTCCACGTTCGCTACGGCGCGCAGCGTCCCGATGTACTGGGAAACCACCAGCAGAATCACTTGCTCCCGCGTCGACAGGCTGCTTGCCTTGCTGGAATTTGCCGTGTTCCGCGCCGCCTGATACCTCCGCCAGAGTGTCAGGTCGAACACTGGCGCTCCGAAACTCGGGCCTGCGGAAAATACTTGATAGGGTCCAAGCGTCTTGGGAAATCCGGGGAATGGCGTCTTGCCGCCGAACTGCGCCAGAAGGTTCACCTTCTGCGCCTCGTCGGAGATTTTCGCACTTGCCTGCGGCAATAAGTCTGCCCGCGAAATGTTTTTGTCCTGTTCGCTTTGCGCTGCTTGCAAAATCGCGATTTGCGCTGTTGTGTTTTGCTTGAGTGCCAGCCCCACCGCTTGATCGAGCGTCAGGCGTAGCGCCTGCGTGGGCGCATTTCCTGACAACGAACTCGGCTTGCTCGTGCCTTGCGCGTGCGCCACGGTTGAACCAAAGATCAGGCTGAAAAAAAAAGTATAGAAGATAATGTGCGAGCCCTTGGAACGTTCCTTCGCGGTCACGTTTTCGCCTGCCTTCTCGCTTGCCACGATTTCGTTCACGATGGCTTGATTCAGGCATCCCTCCGCGACCAACTGGCCGCCCTGCCGGTGAATTTCTTTCAACAGCACTTTTCCGGCGGAATCGATAAAGCTCACCCCGCACAAGTTCACGTGGAATTTTTCGCGTGGTGACCCCGCGTGTAATTCCCGCCAGCACTGCTCCAGCGCCGCCACCCACGGCCCCGCCAGCTTGCCTTCGACGCTGAGAAAAACCTTCCCGCGTCTCTTTTCGGTTGTGATTCTTAGCATTGGTACCGTCCCGTTGGCAGGCATTAGATGCATGGTACTCACCATCCAGCGCTAAATTCTATTAATATGTAACGTAAAGAAATAAAACGACTTACTAGCAAAGCCCACGTTATGGACGTATCATAAAAGACTATATATGGGCATATCTCCAAATATGGGCAATGTGTATAAGCTCATATATGGTCACTCGTTAAGTTGCCTGCCCACTCCGCGCTACTCGCTACCCAGGTCATTACCTGATTCCTCTTTACTGTTTTGTCCCGATTGGTAATCCGCCAAAAAACGTATAGAAGTGCCTGCATTCGCACGGGGCGTGGCTATGCAGTGTCGTCGAGAACCTTCTTATATTTTGATGAATTTAACCTAGTTTTTCGTTTTGCAAAGTCTGCGATCCATTCTTAGAGTATCCGCGGTGATTGACCCTCGTATCCATTTCGGCAGGAGGTAATTCATACATGGTCCGGCCTGGCAGATATGTAAATAGAAGTGCATCTTTACGACTTTCTTGCGCGACAGCGACTGTGGTTCTTGCCATTTTCTGCAGCATCAATGTCCACTCTTCACGGGGCCAAGCCGTTTCAACCGGAGTTGTCACGGGTCAGGTTGTCGACCCACAAGACAAATTCGTTGTAGGTGCCACTGTGATGCTCACCGATGTGAGCACGGGCAGTGCTCGAACCACACAGACAAATGATGTTGGGCGATATGTGTTCACGCAGGTTCCTCCGGGAACCTACAACGTGAGTGTTACGAAAGAAGGTTTCTCGCAAACGAGAATCAGTGACCAGTCGGTCGCCGTTGGGCTCACGCTGACCGTCAACGTGCAATTGAAGGTTGGCGCCTCCTCGCAAACCGTAGAAGTCACCTACACCCCCGGCGCGGAGTTGCAAACCATGAACTCGACAATGGGCACGACCATCGGGGGCGACTCCGTTCTCCTGCTGCCAAACATCGGGAGGGAAGCGGCTGCGCTCGCTACCCTGCAACCTGCGGTCACACCAAACGGGTATACGGCTGGCGCAGTGAACGATCAAAATACGTACCAGCTCGACGGCGGCAACATCTCGGACGATATGGCCGGCTCCAACAACATCTACACGCCTAGTCTCGCCAACCCCAATCCGGTAGCCACAGGCGGAGCCGCTACCGGCGTAATTCCCACCCCTGTGGAGAGCATCGAAGAAGTAAAGGTCTCGGTGAACAATCAAACCGCCGACTTCAATAGCTCAGCCGGCAGCCAAGTGCAGATGGTGACCAAGCGCGGCACTAACCAATTCCACGGCTCCTTATATGAGTATTACCTGGACAGCCGGGTGGGCGGTGCCAACACCTGGGATAACAACCGGCTGGGCGTTGCAAATCCCTCCGCGCATCGGAACCGCTTCGGTGGCTCTCTCGGCGGGCCTTTGACACCTTCTTTCTGGGGAGGGAGGACCTACTTCTTTGCAAACTACGAGGGTTTGCGTTATCCGTTCAACACTACGATCGAAAGAGAAGTGCCCTCAGCGCTACTGCGCCAAGGGGTCGTGCAAATCAACAGCAGCGGAACGCTAACACAATACAATTTCAACCCTAGTCTTGGCCCGTTGGCAACGTGCCAGGGAGGTCCGTGTGATCCCCGAGGCATCGGATTCAATACTCTCGTCCAGAAGATCTGGAACACGCAAATGCCCATGCCGAACGATCCAAGCGCTGGCGACACTTTGAATACCCAGGGATTTCTCGCTCCTATCAGCCTCCCCGTAACCTCTAATTTCGGTGTTGTTCGGATGGATCACGACTTCGGTTCGAAGTGGCATTTCATGGGCAGCTATCGCTATTACCACTTCCAAGCGGTGACCGCCAACCAGACGGACATCGGTGGCGTGCTGCCAGGCGACACGCTGGGGCAATATAAATCTGCCATTTCACGGCCGCTCGTGCCGTCCTATTACGTAGCCGGGCTTACGACAAACATCACATCAACTTTCACCAACGATTTCCACTACAGCTACACGCGTAATTTTTGGCAGTGGAATTCGGCGTTGGCCCCGCCGCAACTCTCCGGCTTGCCAGCTCCGATTGAGATCGGTGGAGAGAGCGGTTCGACAAATCATAATACCGCCTATGGCGGCGGTCAGGATGCGCTGATCCCTTATAACGTGGACACGCAAGATGTCCGTGCGCGCTACTGGGACGGACACGACCACGCCATTCGAGACGATCTCAGCCTCATTCATGGTAACCACCTGTTTCAATTCGGCGGCCTGTACCAGCACACTCTCGACATCCATCAACGCGACGACAATGGCGTATCTACCTTCACAGGCCTCGTCTACGTTAGCGGCGGCACGTCCGCGACCAACATGGCCATGCCCACTGCTTACCAGCCTGTCGGCCTGCCCAGTTCCCAGCTCACCAGCGTGTGGCAGCCGCTCTATGAGCAGGTTCTCGGAATCATCACCCAGCCCCAGGTCATTTACACGCGCTCCGGGTCCACCCTCACGTTGAATTCTCCGCCCAACACGCCCGTGACGGCTCATAGCATCATTCCGACGTACAACGTCTATTTCAGCGATAGCTGGCGGATGAGGCCGACTTTTACTTTCACTTACGGGCTTGCCTGGACCCTGGAAATGCCTCCGTATGAAACCAACGGCTTGCAGACGATGGCTGTGGACCAGAGCGGCACGCCGATCACTGCGGAAAACTACTTGCGCAACCGCCAGTCATCGGCGCTCAACGGCCAGGTCTTTCTTCCACAACTTGGATACGAGTTGGTTGGCAACGCCGGCCGTAAGTATCCCTACAACCCGTTCTATGGAGGATTCAGCCCCCATGTGGCGGCCGCATGGAATCCACGCTTCACTGACGGCATCCTGGGAAAAGTATTCGGGCAAGGCCACACCGTCATCCGGGGCGGATGGAGCCGCATCTTCGGCCGGTTGAATGGCGTCGACTTGGTTTTGGTTCCCCTGCTCGGTTCCGGACCACTGCAGCCGGTGACATGCCCTGGAGCCAGCATGACGGGTCAGTGTTTGGGAGCCGGGAAGGTAGACCCCACGAATGCTTTCCGGATCGGCACGGATGGAACTACGGCTCCGCTGCCCACGGTTGCGCAAACATTGCCCCAACCAAACTTCACTGGCATCAACTCGGCAAAAGCGGGTGACACCTCGCAGCTTGATCCCAACTTCAGGCCCTCGCGCTCCGATGAGTTCGACCTCAGCATCCAGCGGGAACTACCTGGCAAGATGTTGCTTGAGCTCGGCTACGTCGGTCGAATCATTCGGAACGAATACCAGGCCGTTGATTTGGATTCCGTTCCGTGGATGATGACCATGGGAGGACAGTCCTTCGCCAACGCCGTCGACAGTCTTTATTCTGAAATTGCGGGCGGACAGCCGATACAACCTCAGCCGTTTTTCGAATCGGCGCTTGGGGGATCCTCCTCCGCCTTCTGCAGCCAGGCGAACCCGGCGAATGGTACTCCATTCACGAGTTGCTCGGCCGCCGTAGTTGGACTGCAGAAAAGCAATATCACGAACGTTGCGCTCTACAATCTATGGACCAAGCTGCCGTTCACTTTTGGAAATAGTTTGCTCAGCCAGCAGCAGGCTAATAGCCTCTTCATGGAAACCAGTCTTGGCTGGGGCAACTACAACGCCGCGGTCGTTTCGTTGACCGGTCAGAACTATCACGGTTTGACGGTCCGCTCGAACTTTACCTGGAGCCGTTCGATGGGAACGGGCGACACCACGCAGTCCACTAGCTCCTTCAGCGTGCCCAATCCTTTTGACCTTCACTACGGCTACGGTCCGCAGTCGTTTGATTATCGCTTCCTGTACAACCTGACGATGCTCTATCAGCCGTCCTACTTTAGGAGTCAGCACGGATTCGTCGGCCACTTGCTCGGCGGCTGGTCCCTCGCTCCCATATTTACGGCGTATAGCGGCGCTCCTCTGCGGGTGACGGGATTGTCCACTTGCCCATCTTCGTGGGGCGAAATCTCCTGCAGCAGCAGCTTGACGGCATGGGAGAACGCCGTCCTCACTTCAGCTTATACCGCGGGCAATTCCGCCCACTATGGCGTCACAGCTTCAAATGGCTTTGGCTCCGCGGGCAACGCTCCGAAAGGCACCGGAATTAACCTGTTTGCCGATCCCGCTGCGGTCGCAGCGCAGTTCCGGCCGTTGCTCCCGGGCCTTGACACAAATGCCGGAGGCAACGGAATTCTTCGCGGCCTCCCAGGCTGGAACCTGGACGCGACCATCGCCAAGGATTTGCTCTTCCGCGAGCGCTTTGGCGCCACCTTCCTGTTCCAATTCTCCAACGTGTTCAACCACGTGCGCTTCGCAGATCCCACGCTAAGCCTTGCCAACCCCGGCACGTTTGGAGTGATCACTCGCTCTGCAGCAGGCTCCACGACCATTCCGCTGTACACGCCGCGCCAACTAGAATTCGGCGTGCGAGTCCATTTCTAATCACCGAAGCGCGCAATACGTGAGACGGAGAAAGAGGTAGGGTAGGGAGGCGTTTCGTTCTGCCGCCTCCCCGTCACATCCCGATAAGCCTCAAGGAGCGGATCGGGACGCAGTGCTCCATCAATGGGACTCCTGAAACGAAGACTAGGTTTAACAGGACTCCGCCCGGACAGCGACTCAAACTTCTTGCAACCCTGTGAATTATCCCGGCGATGCTGATTACTTCTTCACTGCAATCGCTTGCAGTTCGAAGTGTCCCCCGGCCAGGAGCGACCCCGCACCGATGAATTCCCGCGCGGGATAATCTTTTGTCGAGAAGTAGCTCGCGTAAATAGGATTGAATTTCTGGAATAACGACAAATCCGTGCACGCGATTTGCACGTACACCAAATCATCCATCGTCATTCCTGCTTGAGCCAGGACCTCCTTTTCCCCATCGAGCAACAGTTTGGCTTCGTCTTCTATTTTTTCCGGAACTTTCCCGGTCTTCGGATCAATGCCGATTCGTCCCGCCAGGTAGAGTGTGTTGCCCGCGAGAATGGCGTCGCTGAACGGCGCCGTGATCGGTCCGCCCGCGAGCTTGATTACTTTGCGTGTCGCTTGCGGCGTGGGTTGCGAAAACGCACCGCGCACGGTAAGAATTCCCCCCACCGCCAAGACCACCGCCAGAAAACCAATGCGACGATTCATGATTTCCCTCCATTTGAATGGCCTGCCAATACGCCGCGCGAGTGTAATACCCAATTCGCCCCTCGGCAAGCACCACCAGCACAAGTAGAATTCGACCTTTTGCCAAGCCATGGGTCCTGCAGCTCCGACTCGAACTGCATTGCTCCTGTCGGAGGTGTAGTAGTCTACAAACACTATGGATCGCAATTCCTTCAACAACTGGCTGGCCTCTTATGGAAACGCATGGACGAGCCGCGACCCCCATGCTGCCGCCTCGCTATACGCAGAAGACGCCACGTATCAAGTGACGCCCTTCGACGACCCCTTGCGTGGTCGAGCCGCAATCTACGAATATTGGGCCGGCGTAGCGAGAACCGAAGAAAAAATCCAATTTGATTATGAGATCCTCGCGGTTGCTGCGGAGCATGGCATCGCCAAGTGGCGGGCGTCCTTTGTCCGCGTGCCTCCTGGCCTGCAAACGAAACTCGATGGAATCTTTCTAATCTCGCTGGATTCAGCGGGACGCTGCCAGTCCCTTCGCGAGTGGTGGCACAAACAACAGTAAGATGCTGGCTGTGCCTACTTGATCTGCTGGTCCGCTGGCAAGGCTTGGTTAATACTCTTTAACTTCTGAAATCCGTCCTTGACCACCGTTGTCTTGATGTTGTCCTTGGTCACGGCCACGGGTTTCAGCATTATGGCGGGCACTCTTATCTTGCCATTACTAACTGTCCCTTTTGCGTGTGTCTTTTCGCCTTTCGCCAGGCGAACCGCTTCCTCGGCGGCTTTTGCCGCTTCATTTGCGACGGGCTTGTAAACAGTCATACTTTGCACGCCCTGAGCGATACATATAAGGGCCGCCAAATCCGCATCTTGTCCGGAGACTGCCACTTTCCCGGCGAGCTTATGTTCGCGCAGCGCTTGAATCGCACCGCCCGCCAATCCGTCATTGGAAGCGACTACTGCCACGATCTTGCCCTTGGCGGAATCGATCGCTTTCAACATAAAAAGGTATGCCTCGGAAGGCAGCCAGTCTTTGGTATACGCATCGGCGATCACCTTGATGTCGCCCCGATCGATATAGGGCTGCAGAACGCTCATCTGGGCGTCGTGCAAAGCTTTCGCGCCCTCGTCACGCGGAGAACCCGCAATCAGCACATAATTCCCGCGGGGCGCACGTTTTACCAAATATCCCGCTTGCATCCTGCCGATCTCAACGCGGTCAAAACTCACGTACAGATCGACATCGCTGTTTTGGACCAGCCGATCGTAACTGATGACCTTAACTTTGGCTGCCTTCGCCGCGTCCACCATCCGGCTGGCCTTTGTGGTATCGCGAGGCATTAAAACCAGCACTTTGATGCCGGCCTTGATCATGTCCTTCACTTGCTGGAACTGGCGATCAGCGTCTCCGCCGGCGTCCCTGGAAATCACCTCCACCCCTAACTGCTTAGCCCGCATCTCAAAGGAGTTCAAGTCCGTCTGCCAACGCTCTCCCTTCGTGTCTTCTATGGAAAACCCTATTTTTAATTTGTTTGTGTCTTTCGCCAGCACAAATTGTCCGTTAAGGACCATGGCGAATACCGCGGACAGAACCGTCAGCCTGCCTCGGGCTTTTATCAAAATGTGTTCCTCCCTGTTTATACCCACCAGTATCCTTCCGGCTCTTTACCCAAGCAACCGTTCGAGCCAAACCAGTCAACTCCCGATAATTCACGTAACCGAAGAATATGTCGTCACGATCTGGCAGGCCATTCTGAGAAAACGGGGCACGCTCCTACATGCCGGGATACTTGCCCAAGTAGGCCGATATCGATGGTATCGCAGACTCCGTGTGCCACAATGGGAGGAAGGAGATTCCTATTGAAGTACCTATGCCTTGTCTACGGTGAAGAAAAGAAAATTGGGGCCATGACTGATGATGAGTGTATGGCTTACGACCAAGCGCTTCGTAAGGGCGGCCGATGTCTTGCCTCGGAAGCCCTTCAGCCCGTTCGTACAGCGACTACCGTGCGCGTCCGCAAGGGAAAGGTCGCCATCAGGGATGGCCCTTACACCGAAACGAAGGAGTGCTTGGCGGGGTTCTACTTGATCGAGGCCGCCGACCTGAAAGAGGCTATCCAAGTCGCTTCGCAAATGCCACCCGCTCGTGTAGGCAGCATCGAGATACGACCGATCAGAGAACTGACCAGCACAAGCGGCGAACGAAGGCAGTTATAGCGGAAAGATTTTCGCTTGCGTCAAAAAGAAATAGAACCAGTCCGAATGAAGTACAGCGACGTGATCCCCACCGCAAGCCATAGCAGCACTCCGAGCAGCAGCGGCCGCCAGCCCACGGTTTTCAGTGTTGCGCGTGAGATCCCGCTGCCAATCAGAAAAAGTGTTGCTGTCAATCCCAGCCGGCCCAGGTTGAAAAGGAATGGCGTGAGGTGTTCAAGCGTTCGCACGTATGTGTTCAGCACCGCGGCAAAAATGAAAAATAAAATAAACCACGGAATTTGAATTCGCGAGCGATGGTGTTTGACCGCCGCGATGCCAAGAGCAAGCGGAACAATCCACAATGCGCGAGCGAGTTTTACCGTAGTACCGGCGACGAGCGCCTGCGCGCCATACTTTGTTGTCGCGCCGACCACCGAACTCGTGTCGTGAATCGCCAGCGCGGCCCACAACCCGAATTGCGTTTGCGAAAGGTGCAGGGCGTTTCCGATCGGCGGAAAAATCAGCAGCGCAACGGAATTCAAAATAAAAATCGTGCCGAATGACACCGCCATTTCTTCTTCACTGGCCTGCAGAATCGGGCCGATCGCGGCAATGGCGCTGCCGCCGCAAATCGCCGTGCCCGTCGTGATCAGAAATGATGAATTGCCGCGCACTTGCAGGAGTCTGCCGAGCGCCAAGCCGGCCAGCAGCGTGAAAGAAATTCCCAGCGCGGTGTAAATAAATCCATTCCGCCCCGCCTTCAGAACTTCGTGGAGATTCATGCCGAAGCCGAGCGCGACCACGGAGCTTTGCAAAAGCGTACCCGCAATGCCACGGCTCTCGTTGATGTACGGGTGCGGAAAGCTGAGACCAAAAACGATTCCGACGGTGAGTGCGACCGGCGGAGAAAGCAGTCCTGTGAACGAGACCGCCAGCGCGAGGACAAAAATAATTTTCGGAACTGTGGGCATCGGGCCGGAAAGAGAGTATCAGCCTGGACGCGGAATGGGCCAGCAAGAATGAACTACCCTATGAGATGTTGCTCCTCAGACTTCGCCGAAATTCCGGCGAGGATCATTTCTCCTTTTCTTTTGGAGGAGAAGTGCCGTGGACGGACTTCGCCGGTGTGGACTTGGATGGGGTGGGATGCGTGATAGCGGCGATAATTTTCGAGGTAGCCGCTTTGCTGATCTGGCAGTTGCGGTCGTAAATGCGGCACTGCGCTAGCGTATAAGTGCACCCGCACGTGCAGGTTTGCGCGTTGAATTTGTGCAGCGCGGAAATTTTCTGTTCCGCCGTCAATTTTGCGAGGTCGACCCCGGGAAGTTCCGTGGCGCGTTCGGCATTTTTCAGGAAAATCTGGCCGGTGTCCTCGAATGTTTCCACTTTCACGTTGCCGATGGGCAGCCCGAGGAGCGCGCGGATCTCCGTTTCGTAAAGGACGGGATCGCGAAGGCCTTCATGTTTCTGGACGATGCGGCCTTCCGAGTCCAGGACAAATGAAGTCGGAAGGGCGGGTATGCCTCCGTACTGCAGGCGAATGTCGATGGTGGCGAGAGCGACCGGATAGTTGATGCCGAATTTATCCGCGAAATCCTTGATGGCGTCCTGATCGTCGTCGTCCACCACGAGTCCGAGAATTTGCAGGTGCTCTTTGTATTTGTTCTGAAGCTCGACGAGGTCGGGAATTTCGGCGCGGCACGGTCCGCACCAGGTGGCCCAGAAATTCAGGAGAATGACTTTCCCTTTGGAGCCCGCGAGCGTGACGGGCTTGCCGTCGAGACCGGTGAGACTGAATTCCGGCGCGGGATCGGGATTGCGCACGAAGCGAATGATGGGCTGTCGGTCCTCGGCGCGAGAAGAGGATGTAGAGAAGGAGACGAGTAGCAAAGTAGCGAAAAATGCACCGAGACGTTGGTAGTTAGTGCGCTTCATGGTGTCATCTATAGGAAACCACAGTGGACGCGCCAGGCCAAGTGCCGCATGCGCGCACCGGACGTCTTCGGCAAGGGTCGGCCGCATTTAGACACAGCGGATCACCAGTTCCATTGACGCCGTGAAAAGTGCGCAGCACAGTAAGGACAAGAGCAAGAAGGGGGGAATCTTCCATGGCGAAGTGTCCCGCTTGCGCGCACGAAGTTCTTACGCCGTTTGTCCTCAATACCGACGCATGGAGATGGCTTGTCTGTCCGCAATGCGCCGCGAGGCTGGAACGGAAGAATCCGCAAATTGTCCTCCCCTTGATGGGTTTCTGGATCGCCCTGCTTGCGCTTGGCAGGTTGGGTCTTCGATTTGCCGTCGTTGCAGAAGTGTTGATGGGTGCGGCGCAGGACACGATCGGTGACGCGGCGGAATTGCATTGACAAAGACCGCGTTAGGGAATACTGTCGGCGCACACTGGCCGGTGCCGTGGGCGCAAGCCCTATTTTCCAGGTTACCTCCACTAGAGAGAACGTATCCCCTCACCATTCGCGAACCTGCGCGTGAGCGACGAGGAACGACCTTCCGACGTGTTGCACTACGCGGCTGACGGGCCAGCCCAAGGAGAGATCCATGAATAGACGAGTGATTGGTGTGGCAGTGGGCCTGATTTTGGTGGCGGTGGCTATCGTTAGTTCGCCGATCGCTTTTTCGCAGATGGAACCAACGCCCACGGTGTACACGTTTGTAAGCCAGTTCCAGGTGCCGCGGGCGCATTGGGCGGGATACTCGGAGGATACGGAAAAGACCGTCGTTCCCATCCTGGAAAAGCTGACGGCCGACGGGACCATCGCTAGTTGGTCCACCTTTGAGCAGGTCGTACACACGACCGACGGATACACCCACGGCGCAGCGTGGTCGTCCACAACCATCTCGGGGCTGATGAAGGTGCTCGACGAAGTCCGCAAAGCCGGACCGCGGCCCGGGCAAATCGCGGCTACCAAGCACGAAGACTTCCTGATGCACACGTCGCTGTATCGTGCAGGCAGCGGAACACCGGCGTATTTGCGCGTGGTGTGCTCGAATGCCAAGGCGGATAAGCCTGAGGGTTACACCGCCACGCTCAAGAAGCTCCTGGTGCCGACGTTTGAAGAGCAGGTCAAGAACGGCGTAGCTACCTACTACGGCGTCGACGAACAATACGTCAACACTTCAGCGCCGTCGATGCGCTGTGTGGTCATCACCTACCCCAGTGCCGAAAGCATGGACAAGTGGGCGGCAGCCATCCGAACGGTGATGAGTAAGTGGAGCGCGGCGGAACGCGCGGAATTCCTGGGTTCCACAGTGCTGGACAGCCGGCGCGACATCATGGCGCGGATTACACACTCCGGCCATAAATAACTGAATCGCGGAGTGGCCCTAAGAGAGGGAGCGCTGTCTGCTCCCTCTTTTTTGTCTGCGTCGATGTGGCTCGCTTGAGTCGTTACGAACCGGTCTCTCACGCTCCGTGAGACTTGGCGCGTTTTTCCGGCGTCTTCTCCAGCCCCTGAAACTCCAGCGGCAGATGAGCATCAACAAGAGATGCGCCGCCGTCGGCCTCGATCAACTGGCCGGTAATCCAACCAGCTTCTGGGGAGCAAATGAGAGCGACGGCATTGCCGATATCCGCGGGCGTACCAAGGCGGCGCATGGGAGTCCAGCCGCGTTCTTGCCATTCGCGCAATCCCGTTTGGAAAGCTTCAGGCAAACTGTTGAGCACGCTGTCTTCGACCCAGCCGGGGCTGATGGAGTTCACAGTGATGCCTCGGCCTGCCAGAGCCACCGCAAAATAACGGACCAGCGATTCCATTGCGGCTTTCGCCGCGCCCATGGCTACCCAAGGCTGCCAACTGCCGAAGCGTCCACCAGGAGCAAAAGTGATGGCGACAATCCTTCCACCATCGGAGAGAAGCGGAGCGGCCTCGCGAACGGCGACGAGAAACGCTTTGGCTTGGGAATCGACGGCGGTGTCCCATTTTTCGAGAGAGATCTCCATGGGAGCCTCGTAGAAGGTGGGGGCTTCCGTGCGGGCGTTGCTGACGAAGATGTCGAGCCCACCAAATTCTGACCGGACCTGCTGAAACATGCGGCGGATTTCATCGGGCCGGCAGACGTCTGCTTGCACAATGAAGCCGTCGGAGCCGTGAGCGCGAACTTTTTCGAGAGTGTGCTGGGCGGCTGCTTCGTTGCGGAAGTAATGAACGGCAACGCACACGCCCTTTTCGGCGAGCTTGAGTGCGATGCCGCGGCCAATGCCGCGCGAACTTCCGGTGATGAGAGCGTGTTTTCCCTGGAATGACATGAGGACCTCCTGATGGAGGCGGATGTTAGCGCCGCGGCAGTGCGGGGTCAATCCGGGAGTAGCGCCGGCAAGAGTCTCGTAAGTCTGGAAGCACGATCGGTGTGCGGGGCAAATTTGGCGTTCCTGGGCTGTCTTCCGAGGGGGGTGAGCTACATGCGCCTATTTTCGAGTGACGGGATCCTGCGGCGGAGCGCCTTGGCGGGGGAGCGTCGATGTGTGCGTCACGACAGCAGGTCGGGTGGAGGGCGCGGAGAATTTCTGAGTCAGCTGCTATCGTGGGATGAAGGTTGGGACAAGCTGAGCCATAGCAGTTGAACGAAATCCATGGCGGTGCGCGGGGGATGCTTGCCGCGGCGCAGATAACGCAGGCGGTACAGCCGCTCGATGGTGAGCGCCAAGCTGGTGAGCAGCCAAGTGATCAACAAGCTGTTGGGGTGATGATGGCAGATATGTTCGAGGCCGTGGCGGTTTTTGGCGTCATTAAACCCTTGATTCTCGATCTCCCATCGGCTCTTGGCTCGGTGATAGAGCACTCGACTGCTGACTTTTGCGATCGGGGAATCGGTGAGCCAGAATGCTTCGATGACCTCGCCGTCCGGTTTCTGCTGTCGGTAGAACAGCACGCGTACGGTTTCCCAATGCAGGTTTTCCCAAGGATCGAAGTCTTCGGCATCCCAAAGCTCGACACAATCGGAGCCGTGAGGAAAGGTGAGTTTGGGAGGCTGGGAACGAAATCGCTTTTGTGCCGCTGCCAGCAACTCGGGCAAGTTGGCTTTCAGGCGAGCCACGATGGGCAAGCCTAGATCGCCAGCCGTATGGAGAAAGGGAGCGGTGGCAAATTCCCCATCTACGACGACGTAGGCCGCGAAACGGACGCCCAGCCGTTCGATAGCCCGACGTAGCAGACGTTGCCCGGCGGCATATTCGCTGTCGCCTGTTCCATAGGGCTCGACATCAAAAGGGAGCGACAGCCCCGTCCCCACCACACTGGCCAGGACCACATGGTGCCGATAACCGGCAATCTCGTGGTCCGCATTCCGGTAAGGACGGCAGAGCGAACAACCCGAGCTCACGCACCATCCCACGGTAGTTCCGTCCACGGCCAGTCCGATGCCACCGCTGCTTTCGAAAGCCTTGTTGCGCTTGGCCTGATGCAGCACGTGCGCCAGGGCCGCCCGCGTGAAAGTGGGATCTAAACGTTCGGTGAAGTAGTCGAGAGCATCGTCGCTGAAGGGCCGGCTCACAGCCAGTGCGCGACGTGCCGAGGAGCGCACCAACCTTTCCACGGCAAGGAAAGAGCAGGCGCGAAGCACTTGGCCGATCAGCAAAGACCAGAGCAAAGCTTTGGCGGGAATTTGGGGCTGCCGCCGACCGTCTCCCGGATCCTGCAGATAGCGCTGGAGTCGAAGACGCCTCGTCACAAAGTCCAGCAGACGACGTGGCGTCGAACGGTTCATTTCTTCTTTTTCTTGGGCTTCTTACGATGTTGGCGCTCCAGCGCCAGAAGTTGTGCATTGGCCGCCAACACTTCACGGACAGCATCTTGAAACTCCCGTCCCTGCTGGACCCGGCGCCGCACTTCTTCGACCAACTCCTTGGGGATGTGCTGGACGCGTTTTTTCCCCTGCACCATATAGGTCAGCGACCAGACCGGATGGCCTCGGTCATCGGCACAATGACAGGTGGGCTTCCCGCAGCGGAGATGCGACAGAGAGAGTGAGCCAGGGAGGGCCTCTGCAGGGATAGCGAAGCGGCGCAGCAGCTGGAACTTACGCTGGCGCAATCGGGAAGCGATTGGTCCATTACTTCGATGGATCATCTTAATGTATATATACCATAAGACATATCAAAAATCAAGCTACATCTGTGAATGCGAAAATAGAAGTCTACTGCTGAAGGGTTGCCAGAGGGGGCAAAAGAGCGTTCTGACAGAGCTAGACTGGGCTAACCCCCGTCAATCTTCCGAAACGGCTGCTCGATCTAGCCCATCCCGGGTATCTCCCTGCGGGTGCGACCCACGACCCATAGAACTAAACGGGTCCCCAACAGCGACATTCGTACGCCGTTTCTGCGGAAACTGCGCCGTTTAAGTGGCCCACTTTTCTGAAAAACAATTTTCATTTGCAACAAAAGTGCTTGACAGGTTTCGCAGAAAGTGG
>Ga0207665_10000101_pt1 | contig 55649 bp, 46 predicted proteins | sample LARL112metaG_FD_184351 | JGI IMG/M metagenome (GOLD analysis project Ga0207665, IMG submission 184351) | Corn, switchgrass and miscanthus rhizosphere microbial communities from Kellogg Biological Station, Michigan, USA - LAR L11-2 metaG... | ecosystem: Host-associated > Plants > Roots >... | reverse complement strand
ACTTATTCATCTGTTAGCGATCGTCGTTTCGAACACAATGGCCCTGTATATGTCGACCCGGAGGGCCGCACCTGGTTGGCTCCCGCTCAAGGTGGGCTGTATGTTCTCCAGAATGGACGCGTTCAACCCGTCACATCGATACCGCGAAATGAGGTCGTCTATTCCATCAGTGGACGGGCAGATGTGGTGTGGGTCGGACGTCAACGCGGGGGACTGACCCGTCTACGACTTCGCAACGGTGCGATAGCGAGCCAGAGTTATACAGAGGAAGACGGACTGGCCCAAAACAGTGCCTATGCTGTGTATGAGGGCCGAGATGGCTCTGTGTGGGCCGGCACGCTAAACGGCGGCGTCAGCAAATTCAAAGATGGGCGCTTCACGACTTACACGACGACCAACGGTCTCGCTTCGAATACCGTCTCGTCCATCCTTGAAACCCGCGATGGTGCAATGTGGTTTGCCACACCTAGCGGGCTGAGTTCTTTCTTAAACGGCAAATGGAGAACCTATGCAACGGCAGAGGGTTTGCCTTCGCCAGAGGTGAACTGCCTTTTCGAGGATTCATCCGGAAATCTTTGGAGTGGAACGTCTGCCGGTCTTGCCTTTTTTGCCTCTAACCATTTTCAAGTTCCTCATGAATCGCCCGACGTCTTGCGCGAACAAATAGTCGGAATGGCAGAGGACAAGAGCGGAAGGTTTTGGATCGCGACCGCAAATCATGTTTTGCGCGTTCCGCGCGACAAATTGCTAACCGGTGTTGTGAAGGCCGCCGATGTTCGCGAGTACGACCAGGCCGACGGTCTAGAGAGCACTGAAGGGGTGAAGCGGAGCCAATCGTTGGCCTCGGATTCAGCGGGCAGGATCTGGTTTTCACTCAGCCGCGGCTTGTCGGTCGTTAATCCATCCCAGGTCACTGACAATTCAGTTCCCGTGCTGCCTCACATCGAGACGATCACAGCCGATAACAGCACCGCAAACCTCGCCCCCTCCGTTCAAATTCCTCCATCTCCCAGGCGAATCACATTTGATTACACGGGGCTGAGCCTCGCGGCTCCCGGGCGGATTCGCTTTCGATATTTCCTCGAAGGTTTCGACAGTAACTGGAGCCAGCCGGTGGCAGCTCGAGAAGCGGTTTACACGAACCTTGGGCCCGGCTCCTACCGATTCCGGCTTGTCGCCAGCAACAGGGTGGGGATGTGGAACGGGCCAGAAACTGCGATCGATTTGAACGTCGCTCCGGTTTACTATCAAACTTACTGGTTCCGTTTGTCGTGCTTGGCAGTCTTCATTGGCCTTCTCTGGGCACTTCATCGATGGCGCATCCATCAGCTCAGGGATCAAGAAAAGCGTCTGCGGGACGTTGTGGAAACAATTCCGGCGATGACTTTCACTGCGCTGTCTGACGGCTCCTGCACATTTGTGAACAGGCGCTGGACTGAATACACCGGGCTTTCGGTCGAGAAGACTTCAGGCGCAGGTTGGCAACGTGCAGTCCATCCCGAGGATCTCGCACGTCATTCCGAGAAGTGGTGCATCGCCGTTGAGACCGGACAGCTTTTCGAAGACGAGGCGCGGTACCATCGCGCCATTGACGGGGAATATCGGTGGTTTCTAGTGCGGGGTGTCCCACTGCGGGACCTGCATGGAAAGATTGTTAAGTGGTACGGAACCCTCATGGACATTGAGGATCGCAAGCGTGCAGAACAAGAGCGCGAGAAATTGCGAGAACTCGAGGCCGATCTGGCACATATCGATCGTGTGAGCACGTTGGGCGAAATGGCAGCCTCACTGGCACACGAGATCAAGCAGCCCATCGCTGCCGCCATTACCAGCGCCAACACCTGCATTGAATGGCTGGCACACGAACCGCCCAATCTTGATCGAGCCCGTGCCGCAGCGGCCCGAATCGACAAGTACGGGAATCGTGCGGCGGAAATCATCGACCGGATACGTTCGTTCTACAGAAAGTCTCCCTCAAGACGGGAGTTGGTCAACGTGAACGGCATCGTCCAGGAAATGCTCACGCTGCTGAAAGGTGAGGCCAATCGACACTCGGTTGCCATGCACACGGACCTTGCTTCAGAACTTCCCAAAATCATGGTAGACCGTGTGCAACTGCAGCAGGTGTTGATGAACCTCATGCTCAATGCCATCGAAGCCATGATGAACTCCGGCGGAGAGCTTACGGTGAAGTCGGAACTGCAGGACGGTCAACTGCAGTTCTCGGTCAGCGACACGGGGGTGGGGTTGCCAGCGGAGAAGCTGGATCAGATCTTTTCTGCGTTCTTTACCACCAAGCCGCAGGGCAGCGGCATGGGGTTGGCCATCAGCCGTTCCATTGTGGAGTCGCACGGCGGCCGATTGTGGGCCACCTCCAATAACGGGCGAGGGGCAACTTTTTGTTTCACATTGCCGGCCCACGTGAGGACACCGTCACCTTTGGTCGCCTAGATGTTTTGGTGTACTTAACCTTGAGAGCGGGGTATTCGCATTTCGGCAGTTACAGGCAGGGTGGCGCCTATGGGAAAGATGCGTCACGTGGCTCACGAATGCATGCCCGTTCCGCGTAAGTCCGCGCTGATACCAAAGTCGAGGCTGAACCATGCGCCATACTGACGAGGAGGCTGCGAACAGTTCCTGTCCCCAATTTCCAGAGTTTCTTCAGAACGCCGGGCGAAGGTCATTCCTCAGCGGTCTTGCTACCTTCCTGTTTTTTGCGGGACAAGGTTGCCGGACGGCAGTTCAGTCGCCTGCTGAGGTCACCCTGGTGCTAATTGATCAAACTTGGCTCGATCGTTCCTTCCAGGAGCGGCGCAACCTAGAACTGGAGCAGTTCACCAAGGAAACGGGCATCCGGGTCAAGCTTCTCCCTGCACCCGAAGGGGCAGTAGAGACATTGGACACGTGGCGCAGTCTTCTGGAGAGCGGCGCGAGGATTCCCGACGTGTATGCCGTAGATGTGATCTGGCCGGGCATTCTTGCCGAAAACCTACTCGACCTGAAGGGATTCGTGCCTGCACAAGAGATCGCATCACATTTCCCCGAGCTGATCGCAAATAACACGGTGGATGGCAAGTTGGTCGCACTGCCATGCCTGGTCGACGTCGGCTTGCTGTTTTATCGCACTGACCTGCTGAGACACTACGGATACAGCACTCCACCGCGAACTTGGGAAGAGCTCGAAACTATGGCCGCACGGATTCAGGCCGGCGAGCGGGCGAAAGGCCAAAAAGACTTCTGGGGTTTCGTGTGGGAAGGAGCATCGTCTGAGGCCGTGACCTGCAACGCTCTGGAATGGCAGGTCTCAGAAGGGGGTGGACCAATCATTGAGAAGAACATGGTGACGGTCAATAACCCGGAAACTGGCCGAGCATTCGAAAGAGCCGCGCGTTGGGTGGGCACCATATCACCGCCAGGCGTGGTCACATACAAAGAGTGGGATGCATACAACATCTGGCAAGCAGGGCAGGCGGCTTTCATGCGCAACTGGGCAACTTCACATTTTGGAGAGCTTATCCAAGGGTCTATCACCAAGGACCAGTTTGACATAGCCTCCCTCCCTCGAGGGGGGGCCAGAATCGCCACAACAGTGGGGGGCAGAGCCTACGCTGTTTCCCGGCACTCCCTCTATCCTCGAGAGGCAGCTATGCTGGTTCGCTTCTTGTGCAGACCCGACACTCAACTCAATCGAATCCGAAAGATTGGCGGATCGCCAACAATCTCTGAGTTGTACAACGACCCCGGAATGCTGCTAGCAAACCCGTATTTTTCAACCATTCTAAAGACCTATCGCAACGACAAAGTTTTGCGGCCCTCTAAGGAAACGGGGCAGCGATATCCGGATCTCTCGCGCGCATACTATAGGACCGTCCACGAAATCTTGGAAGGCAAGAAAGCTGCTGCCAGCGCACTGTCCGAATTGCAGGCCGAATTAATGCAAATCACTGGCCTGAACGCACCAGTTCCGGGCGCACGCAGCGGGCCCCAGGGGAGGTCAGCTATGTTGCACGTCGAGACGCCATGCGACACAGATCAAAAGGTGGCGTAAACGAAGTGAATACAACGCTAGGCGCAACGTGAGGCGGAGAGGGATGGCACAACGCACTGCTGGGGACTTCGCTAATCCCGCACCAGTCACAGGCACTGGTTCTCGAAATTACGTTCGTTTCGGGGAGTGGAAGATTGTGCCCCTTTTGACAGGGTCTTTCGCGGCCATCGTGCTCTTGATGATAGTTGGTGACGTCATCGCTGTGCTGCAGCTCAACCGGATCGAGACAAGGGCCGCGCGTTTTTACCAAGCGGATCAAAAGTCGCTCGCCATCATGCATGTGTATCTGGATGTTGTGACCGTCCGCGACACGTTGACCGCTTCGGTGCACGACCAAAATCCTCACGAATTTGCATCCCGAGCCACTGCGTTGCGCGACAATTTCTTGAGAGACGTTACACACGCCCGGCAGACCCTCAGCTCTGCGCCAGATGTCGGCCAAGACCCCACGATTCTGATTAGGCTGGAGACCGTGAGGGCGGCATTACCCTCGCAAGTGGATACGTTCTTGGAGCTGGTGAAAGTGGAGGACTGGCAAGCTGTACGCTTTCGATTGGCTGGTCAAGTCCAGCCCTTGATCGCATTAAGCTCATCGTTGGTGGCGGACGTCGAACAGGAGGTCAGCCAAGAGCGTGCCCGGGCTCTGGAGAGCGTTCAACAGACGCGGCGCCAACTTTACCTGGTGCTTCCCATAACAGCGCTGCTGATCCTGCTTATGGCCGCAATGCTCGGCTGGTACGCCGCACGCAGAATCAGCAGACCCCTTACAAAGCTGGATGCAGGGGCGCAGGCATTAGCGCGCGGTGAATTTGGCTGTGAGATTGAGTTGAGTGGAAATGATGAGCTCGCAGATCTGGCCAGAGCGTTCAATTGCGCCGCTCAGCAGCTCCAGAAGCTTTACGACGACATCAAGCGCAGCGAGGCTTATCTGGCAGACAGCAATACCAAGCTTGAAGAAGCCCAGCGCATCACCCATGTCGGCTACTGGGAATGGGACCTCGCGACAAATTGCTTGACCTGGTCAGATGAAACCTACCGCATTTTTGGATTGCGGCCTCAGGAACATCCCATGAACGTGCACGGACTACGGGAGATGATCCATCGAGATGATCGAGATCGCGTCTTTCGAGAAAAGGAGCAGACCATTACGAGCGGTGTGCGCTATGACGTGGAGCACCGCATCGTTCGGCCCACCGGCGAAGTGCGCGTCCTCAACAGTACGCGTGCTCTTAGGAAAGACGAGTCGGGCCGACCCACCCACTTCTTCGGTACAGTCCAGGACATTACTGATCGCAAGCGCGCGGAGGAAGAGCTACTGCGAAGTCTTACTGAGCAACAGCGACTGACGGAGGAACTGCGCCTGAGTGAGCATTATCTCAGCGAAGGACAGCGCCTCGCCCACATGGGAAGTTGGGCATTTGATCCGTCTGGTTTCTTCAGCTACTGGTCGCGTGAACTTCTGCGTATATACGGTCTGGATCCGGACCAAGAAGCCCCCAAGCTTGAGGAATACCTCGCACTGATCCATCCGCAGGATCGCGAGTTCATGAGATCGCTTATCAAGAATATGGTGGCGGACGCTTTGGGATGTGATGTCACCAAGCGGATTGTGCGACCCGGCGGCGAAATTAGGTATATCCGTTGCGTTGGTGTTCCTGTTGTCGAGGATGGCACGCTGCAAGGAATCATCGGCACTGCGATGGACGTTACGGAGCACGAGCTTCTCACCCAGGAACTTCGGCGCCGGGAAGCATACCTGGCGGACGCTCAACGGCTCAGTCAAACGGGTAGTTTCGGGTGGAGACCTGACAGCGGAGAGATTGTCTGGTCAGACGAAACCTATCGCATCTTCGAGTACGACCACGCGGTGAAGCCAACAATAGATCTAGTGGCGCAGCGCGTTCATCCCGAGGACCGGCCTGACTTTCTGAAGGTCATCGAGAGTGCCTCTGCAGGGGCGACACAGTTCGAGCATACCTATCGTTTGCTGCTGCCTGGCGGCGGTGTCAAGCACGTTCACGCCCTGGCCCACGCATTACAAGATGCATCCGGCAACCGCGAGTTTGTGGGGGCGGCGACCGACGTTACGGCGGTCAAACGAGCAGAAGAGGAACTCCGCAAAAGCGAAGCGTACTTGGCGGAAGCGCAGAGGCTCACCCACACGGGCAGTTGGGCGTGGAACGTCGGTACAGACGAGCTCTTCTGGTCAGAAGAGATCTTTCGCGTTTATGAGATCGACCCGGTGAAACTGAAGCCCGCTTGGTCCCTCATTCTCGATAGAGTTCACCCCGATGACCGCGCAAGCCTTCTGCAGCGAAAACAAATGGAGTCCACACAGACGGAATGGGCTGAGTCGGAGGCTGATTTTCGAATCGTTGTTCCGGACGGAAGGATAAAGCACCTGCACAGCATCGCGCACCCGGTGATGGATGCCTCGGGCCAAATCATTGAAGTCATCGGGACAGTCATGGACGTAACCGAACGGAAACGAGTCGAGGATTCCCTGCGCCGGAGTGAAAGTCATCTTGCCGAAGCGCAAAGGCTGACCCACACGGCCAGCTGGGCTTGGCGCGTACCGAATCGGAAGACGGAGCACCTCTCCGAGGAGTGGTACCACATTTACGGCTTCGATCCAGCCGAGGGAGCGCCGACTTGGGAAGAATTCGTAGAACGCGTCCACCCGGAGGATCGCCTTAAGTGCACGGGCACGATCGAACGAGCAATCGCGGAAAAAGTCGATTACGATCAGGAGTTCCGTATCCTGTTACCGAATGGAAAGGTCAAATGGATCCACACTGTCGGCCATCCCGTCCTTTCCGACGCCGGAGCTTTGGAGCAATTCGTAGGCAGCTCGACCGACATCACGGAGCGCAAGAGTGCTGAGCAAGAGCGTGAGAAACTGCGACAACTAGAGGCCGATCTAGCGCACATCAATCGTGTGAGCACGTTGGGGGAAATGGCCGCGTCGCTGGCACACGAGATCAAGCAGCCCATCGCAGCCGCCATTACCAGCGCCAACAGCTGCGTTGAATGGCTGGCACACGAACCGCCCAATCTTGATCGAGCCCGGGCGGCAGCAGCCAGAATCGATAAGTATGGGAATCGTGCGGCGGAAATCATCGACCGTATTCGTTCGTTCTACAAGAAGTCACCCTCAAAACGTGAACTGGTCAACGTAAACGGCATCGTCCAGGAAATGTTCACGCTGCTGAATGGTGAGGCAACGCGACACTCGGTTGCCATGCACATGGAACTTGCCTCAGAACTACCCACAATCATGGCTGACCGTGTGCAGTTGCAGCAGGTATTCATGAACCTCATGCTCAACGGCATCGAAGCCATGAAGGACTCGGGCGGGGAGCTTACGGTGAAGTCGCAACTGCAGGACGGTCAACTGCAGTTCTCGGTCCGTGACACGGGCGCGGGGTTGCCGGCGGAGAAGATGGATCAGATCTTCTCTGCGTTCTTTACCACTAAGCCGCAAGGCAGCGGCATGGGGCTGGCCATCAGCCGCTCCATTGTGGAATCGCATGGCGGCCGCTTGTGGGCGACTGCCAACAACGGACGAGGTGCAACCTTTCATTTCACCTTGCCGATCCAGGTCACGGAGTCATCACCCTTGGTCGCCTGAGGCACTAACGTCGGGCTACTCACGTGCTGGTCTAAAGACTAAGGAGCTCTTGCCCCGTTCGAAGCATAGCTAGAGATGGGCGAGGCCTACGAATATGAACGATCTGCACCGATTCGATCGAGGTAACTTCTCTGCGATTGTCCTGCACGACATGACCAGCCGAATCGAGGAAAGGCCGGGCGGCCCCAACGCTCAATTTCACGGTGAACCAGCGCGGGCTGCTTCGCGCAATGTGTCTTGGCCGGAGATGTGCAGGTCGAAGACGACTAAGCTGGAGGAAGTACGATGGTAGCCGAACTTCGACAGCTGCCCCACTCTAAGCTTCCTTTGCACGTCGCAGTAAGGGTAGTCTGCGCATTTGTTGCACTGCTCGTTAGCATCGGCAACCGGGCGCTGGCGCTTGACCGGCCAGAACCTGCCAGCGGCTACGTTAGCAAAAACTTCACCGTTGAAGATGGGCTTTTATCCAATGACGTCAACGTTATATTGCAAACGCGAGATGGCTTTCTATGGATCGGCACCGCGGAGGGACTCCTCCGCTTTGACGGGCGGCACTTCACGCCTATCAAGTTTCTGCCGCAAGATTCGCCTATTCTTGTAAGAGCGCTAGCGGAAGCGCCGGATGGCGCCCTTTGGGTCGGCACCCCAGGCGGGTTGGCAAGAATTCCGAGTGGCGGTTCCAGTGAACTGGGCCACACTGTCTCCTCCCTTTACCACCCTGGTTCCGGCGATGGCGATTCGGTCCAATGCCTTCACTTCAGCCGGAACGGCGATCTCTGGGTGGGGACCCTCACCGGGCTTTACCGCTTCGAGCACGGCAGGTTTTCAACGATCATTCCGGAGTTGTGGACTTCCCGCATCGAGGAAGCTTCCAACGGTAACCTTCTGGTAATAACTTCCAAAGGATTCGTTGAATGGGATGGCAAGCAGGTCATTCAGCATCCAGATTTGCCGGCCCGATTGGGCGTGGTCCAGCATGGGATCTTTCAAGTTATTCAAGATCACACAGGCACGGTCTGGTACGGTACGACGGCGGGCGTGGCGCGGGAGAGGGGAGGTTCGATTGAGCGACTCAGGCCGTACGGCGGGGTTCGCAACCCAAATGTCGTCTTCCACCTTTATGAAGACCCACAGGGCAATGTCTGGTTCACTCAATCTGGTGACTTGTATCAGGCGACCGCCGACGGCCGGCTACTGATCGCGTCTAATGTCAATGCCCAATATCTGGCTTCTGACCGCGACGGCGATTTGTGGGTGGGCACGAGAACACGGGGACTCTTTCGCCTAAAGAGCCAAGCCGTGAAAATGTTCACTGCTGCTGACGGTCTGCCGCCCGGTAAGCCGATGGCGGTGTTAGCAGCCAGCGACGGCAACCTGTGGATCGCCAACTATTGCGGCGGTCTGTCCCGGTTCGACGGACGCCGCTTCCAAACATACGTGGACAAGGAAGGCCTCTACTCCTGTGTGTTTTCCCTTGCCGAAGATCGCAACCACGATATTTTGATCGGCGTACACGGCGGTGGCGTTTCCCGTTTCCGGAATGGACACTTCATTCAGGTCTCAGCACCAGACAGGCTGACGAACCGCGTTGTCACAGCCATTGTGCCTGCCAAGAATGGTCCAGTATGGATTGCCTATAGTGATGGTCTCGACCGCGTCGTCGACGGCCAGGTTCGCAGATTTACTACCGCCGACGGACTCTCGAGCAACAGCCTATTGTCTGCCTATGAGGATCGCCGGGGCGTGCTGTGGGTCGAGACGACCAAGGGAATCGATCGCTTGCAGAACGACCGCTTCGTCACTGTATTGACGGCCGACAGCTTCCCCACCGAGGCGGGACGATTTGGGTTTGGAGAGGATCGATTTGGACGCCTCATTGCATTTGGGCCCGCCGCGGCATCGTTCGACGTCCAGGAAAATCAGGTCGTCCGCCTCAATGGCGCCCCCAGGATTACAGGGATGGCCCAATCCCCGGAAAATCTGTGGTTTTGCGGGGACGGCATTTACCGGGCTATGCCGGACAGCCTTCAGAAGTGGGAGCACGAACGGGACGCGCCTCCGGAATACACTCTCTTCGACCGCGCGGACGGAATGGACTCCACGCAATGCAGCGGCGGGTTTCGGAACATGGCTGTCACCAACGACGGCCGACTTTGGGTAGCAACGGAGCAAGGTATCGCTATGCTTGAATTCTCTCGGCTCCGTCATACTGATCGTAAACCTGCCATCTTCATCGAGAGAATTGTGAGCGGCAAGACCGTCCAGGCACCAGGCCGGGACCTGGTCTTGCCGGCCGGCACAAACCACGTGGAATTGCATTTCGACACCATCGAATTGGCTTCGCCAGAAGCGATTCGACTGCAATACCGACTGGATGGCGTAGATCGCGAATGGCTGGACGCGGATTCAAGTGCTACCGCCATTTATAGCGGTATTCCCCCCGGCACTCATCAATTCCATGTGCGAGCTTCCAATAGCGACGGAGTATGGGATCAGGCCGGCATTTTCTATAACGTCACACAGAAGCCTTACTTTTACGAAACAACTTGGTTTCGACTGAGCGCCCTCGCTGTGATCGGCTTGCTGGTGGCCGGCATCTATGGATGGCGCCTCCAACGACTCAGGAGTCAGGAAAGGAGTCTGCGGGACGTTGTGGAAACAATTCCGGCGCTGACTTTCACTACATTGTCTGACGGCTCCAACACATTTGTGAACAAGCGCTGGACTGAATACACGGGGCTTTCTGTCGAGCAGACTTCAGGTGAAGGTTGGCAGCGTGCGATCCACCCCGAAGATCTTGTGCGCCATTCCGAGAAGTGGCGCATCTCTGTTGCAACCGGACAGGTTTTCGAAGACGAGGCGCGGTTCCGTCGCTCCACAGATGGGGAATATCGATGGTTTCTGGTGCGTGGCGTCCCGCTTCGAGATCAGCATGAAAAGATTGTTAAGTGGTACGGAACCCTCACCGACATTGAAGATCGCAAAACTGCAGAACAAGAGCGCGAGAGATTGCGTCAGCTCGAGGACGAACTGGCACACATTAATCGAGTAAGCATGTTGGGGGAAATGGCCGCGTCGCTGGCGCACGAAATCAAGCAGCCCATCGCCGCCGCCATCACCAGCGCCAACAGCTGCATCGAATGGCTGGCGCACGAACCACCCAACCTGGATCGAGCCCGTGCGGCAGCCACCAAAATCGATAAATATGGGAACCGTGCCGCTGAGATCATCGACCGTATTCGTTCACTGTACAGGAAGTCTCCTCCACAACGTGAGCCGGTCGACGTGAACGGAATCATCCACGAAATGCTCACACTGCTGAAAGGTGAGGCAGCAGAATACTCGATTACCATGCGCACGGACCTTGCCGCCAGCCTGCCCAAAATCAGGGCGGACCGCGTGCAACTGCAGCAGGTGTTCATGAACCTCATGCTCAACGCCATCGAAGCCATGACGGACTCGGGCGGAGAGCTTACGGTGAGCTCACAGCGGCAAGATTCTCAACTGCTGTTGTCAGTAAGTGACTCAGGCGTGGGACTGCCCACGGAGAAAATGGACCAGATCTTTTCTGTGTTCTTTACGACCAAGCCGCAGGGTAGCGGGATGGGTTTGGCCATAAGCCGTTCCATTGTGGAGTCGCATGGCGGCCGGTTGTGGGCGACCGCTAACGATGGACGAGGTGCAACCTTTCATTTCACCTTGCCAATCCAGGCCACGGAGACTTCACCCTTGGTTGCCTGAGACACTTCCTCGTTTCGTGACATTCGGATCTCAGCAGCAGAGGGATCAGAACGCATCTACGTGATTCTGCAGTGCGCCGTCAGCTCACGGCGCGTTGCTGCTGTGTCCAGAAACGCTCGCGCAGAGTCCTCTTTAGCATCTTGCCGGTACTACTCTTGGGCAAATCCGTTTCCGAAAACTCGATGCGCCTGGGAAGCTTATAACTTGCAAGGCTTCTCCGGCAGAAAGCAATCAGATCGTCGGCGGTAAGCGTTGCGTCCGGCTTCAAGACTACGCAAGCCGTCACAAGTTCGCCCCATTGCGGATCGGGTATGCCGAAGACGGCCGCTTCGCGAACCGCGGGATGATCGTAGATCACTGCTTCTACCTCCCCCGAATAAACGTTCTCACCGCCAGTGACAATCATGTCTTTCAGCCGGTCCAGAATGTAGAAGTATCCCGCAGTGTCCTGACGCCCGATATCTCCCGTACGAAAGAATCCGTCGCGAAACGATTCAGCGGTTTCTTCAGGATTGTTCCAATAGCCACGCATGACGTTGGCGCCTCGTACGATCAGTTCGCCTGCCTGTCCCGGCTCGACTTGTTTTCCTGAAGCGTCTGTCACCAGAAGATCCACGCCGGGACAGGGCCGTCCGCACGATATCAGCTTGTCTTCAGTGTGCTCCTGGTCCTGCAAGCCCGTAAGAAAACCTGTTTCGCTCAACCCATACACTTGAATCAACTTGACCTTGGGCAGGAGTTCCCGCGTGCGATGGACCAGTTCCGGCGCCATCGGTGAGCCGCCATACGCCAGCACCTGCAGGCTGCTCAAGTCATACTTTCTCGCGTCCGGGAATTGTGTGAGCAAATTGATCATCGTGGGCACGAGCACGGTGTGAGTCACCTGCTCTCGTTCCACCGTCTCGCAGAAAGCCTGTGCGCTAAATTTCGGAATCGCGATTTGGCGGGCGCCAAATGCCGGGGCCGCAAACATGCTGGGAAAGTCTGCGATGTGGAAGATCGGAGCCGCGTGGAGGTAGATCCCGCCTTCGGTGTAGCGCATCCAGTAGTTGAAGTTGTGGATGTCAGCAAGAACATTCCCATGCGTCACCATGACGCCTTTTGGCTGCCCCGTGGTGCCGCTCGTGTAGATAAGGCCCAAGACGGCCTCCGGGTTGTAAAAGACCTTCGGAGCAGGGTCGCTGCGAATCGGAATGGGGTCCTTGTCGATCACCTGCTGCCAGCTCAACTGTACTTCTGGGATAGCGAGGGAAGAATGGCGGACGATCCCATGCGGATGCGCATCTTCGAGCACCCGGTCGATCTCTTTGGTCGACAGGCGGGTGTTCAGCGGAACGCCGATCACGCCCAGCATGCTGCAGGCATACATGAGTTCGATGTAGTCGGGCCCGTTCGGCAGCAACAGAGCAAGGCGGTCTCCCACGCTAAGACCGCGGCTGGTCAGCGTCGCTGCGATGCCTTCGACGCGAGTGTGGAGTTCACGAAAGGTCAGGAGTCGGCCGTCGCGAGCAAGTGCGGCTCGGCCGGGATAGAATCGCAATGCCCGGCCGAGAGAGTGGACGTAGATCATCTTCTTTTCTCATTCTTTCTGCCCTCCACGTCACACCTGAGGGAAACAGATTTAATCGGCCGCAGCGTTTGCCCCGGCGGGTACGGCTTTTTCCCCTTTCGAGCGGGTCGTGAGCAATTCCAGCAGCATGCTGTCACGCTCCCGTTCGAGTTCTGCGATCGAACGGCCGTTAGCCTCCTTCAACACGCCGTCGACAATGGTTTGTTTTACCTCGGGACTGAACTCGGTGATCGTGCCAAGATCCTTCCACCATGTGGCGACCGGGCCGGACAGGTGTTCCATGAAGTGTTGAATTCCGCCTTCGCCGCCCGCGAGATGGAACAGCAGATGGGGACCCATTAAACCCCAACGTAGTCCGGGTCCCCAGCACACCGCGGCATCAGAATCAGCGACATCCAGAACACCCTGCTCGATGAGGTACACCACTTCACGATACAGGGCAGCCTGAAGCCGGTTCGCGACATGGCCAACCACTTCCTTACGAACGTGGATCGCCCTTTTGCCGATCGAGGTGTAGAAGGAGATGGCCCGCTCAACAGTTTCCGGAGATGTTTTGGCGCCTGCGACGACCTCGACCAGAGGAACCATGTGTGGAGGATTAAACGGGTGGCCAATCACGCACCGTTCGGGATACTTGCAGGCCGATTGCATCACGCTCATTGTCAGCCCGGATGAACTCGAAGCAATGATCGAATCCTTCGGTGCTGCAGCGTCCATGTCAGCAAACAATTTGATTTTGAAGTCCTTGCGTTCAGGTCCGTTTTCCTGAACCAGATCGGCGCCGGCAACGGCTTCCTTCAGATCGAGAGTAAACCGCAAATTCTCGCGTGAGCCGTTGGGTGAAATTCCCAGCGCCGTCAAGTCCTTCCAGGCCGCATCGATGTATCGCCGCAGATTCGCTTCGGCGTTTGGCCCCGGATCTGTGGCGACAACGTTAAGGCCACGTGCCAGGTATAGAGCAGCCCAACTCGCGCCAATGACTCCCGTCCCAACAATCGCTACATTTCGAATTTCTTGGCTCTTCGCCATTTGATCCTCCATAAGTTCGCTTCAATTCAATCGCTTGTTTGCTCCGAGACTCTTACCTTGCTCGGACTGCCTCTTCCACGTGTTTGCCTGGTTGTGTACCTGGGATCGCGCCGCTAGACCGCAGATCGTCGATTTCGTCACCTGCAAAACCGAGCTCTCTCAGGACTTCATCGTTGTGTTCGCCGATTTTCGGAGCGCGCCGGGCAGGCACTTTGGAAACGCCGTGCACTTGAATAGGACTGCTGATGGTGGAAGTCAGCTTCTCGCCAGCTCCTTCGAGCGGAACGACGATGTCATTCGCTCGCAATTGCGGATCATTCACGACTTCCTGCGGCTCACGCACTGCGCCGAACGGGACGTGAACGCCGTTAAAGACCTCATACCAATGCGCCATTGGCTGCGAACCAAAGATCTCATCGAGTATTGCCGTCAGTTGCGGCCGGTTCTGCGCCAGCTTGGCAGGATCCGAGAATCGCGGATCCGTGAGGATATCCTCACGGCCCATTGCTTTCAGGACTGCGGGTATCTTGTCCGGAGTGGCTACAACAACGAACCAGGTGCCATCGGAGGAGCGATACGTGTTCAAAGCGGCATTTGCGGGATGCGTCCGATCGTGCAGCCCATAGAAACTCGCACCACACAGAGCGGCCTGGATAAAAACGCTAGCCGACCACACACCTGCCGCGAGCAGCGAAGTCGTGACGTAGGATCCTTTACCGGTGCGTTCGCGACGATAAAGTGCGGTCAGAATCGCCGCATAAATGCAGACCGCGGTTGCATTGTCACCGCTGCCTGCCGCTGGCCAGGTCGGCGGCTCTCCAGCATCGCGCGTCATGAATAACAAACCGCTTCGCGCCCAGTAGGCCGTGAGATCGAATCCCGGAAGTTCAGCGTCCGGACCCTTCTCGCCGAAGCCGGTGAGATCGGCATAGATCAGACGTGGATTCCACTGCGCAACATCGTCATATTCGAGCTTCAGTTTCTTGCGTGCGGCGTGCGGGGTGTTGACGATAAACACGTCGGCCCACTTGGCTAACCGTTGGAGAACCTGCTGCGCGTTCGCAGCTTTCAGATTGAGCGCAACCCCACGCTTGTTTCGATTCGCCAATTGGAAGGGATAAGGTTCTTCCGAATGCGGCTGAGGCGGGATCTTCTGTCCGATTCTCCAAAACTCTCCTTCAGGCGGTTCGACTTTGACGACGTCGGCCCCAAAATCTGACAAGATTGTTGCGGCGCCCGGTCCGGCGATGAAGCTCGACAGATCCACGACCTTCAATCCGGAAAATATGTTGCCTTCTGCCATTTTCATCTCCTTCTTCACGATCACCACTTGTCGCAGCGAGTCATTTGAAACTTCGAAGCGGCGCGCAAGGTTCTACTTGCCCTGGAACTTCGGCGCGCGTTTCTCGAGGAACGCAGACGTACCTTCTTTCTTGTCGTCAGTCGAGGCGCAGACTGCGAAAAGCGAGGCTTCAATGAGCAAGCCCTCGGCCACACTCGTCTCCAGCCCCTTGTTGACCGCCTCAAGCGCGTACTTCACGCTAAGGGGTGCGTTCGCAATGATTTTCTTCAACACAGTTTCGGCACGATCAATTACCTGCGTGCCAGGGACTAGTTCGTCCACCAGGCCAATTCGATACGCCTCAGGTGCATCGATGATGTCGCCGGACAGGATGAGCTTGAGTGCTCGCCCTCTCCCAACCAGACGAGGCAAGCGCTGCGTGCCTCCATACCCAGGCATGACGCCAAGCTTCACTTCTGGCTGGCCGAATTTCGCGCTTTCGGAAGCGATCCTGATACTGCAAGACATCGCCAGTTCGCACCCACCACCCAGGGCAAAGCCGTTGACTGCGGCGATGACCGGCTTGCCAAGGTTCTCGATGAGGTCGGTCAATGCCTGTCCCCGGCGAGTCGCCTCTTCTGCTTCTACAGCCGTGTTGTTGGCGATCTCCGCGATGTCGGCGCCCGCAGCAAATGCTTTCTCCCCGGCGCCGGTGAGGATGACTCCACGGACGGTTGAATCGTCACGCGCGTCCTCGAATGCTGCCCGCAGTTCGTTGATCGTCGCCTTGTTTAGTGCGTTCATGACCTTAGGCCGATTCAGCGTCACATACGCGATCGGGCCTTTTTTGTCGTAGACCACGTTCTCGAGCTTTAGAGCAGAAGCTAGCGAGCTCATTTCCTTCTCCTTATTAATCTTTAAGGTCGATGGGGGCGTTCGTCATTGCGCTGCAGGAATCTCGGCGTACACAATGCCGGTCAGGTTCCCTTCTGCCATGAGCACTGTCTTCTTGTTAGACCCGTCAAGATTCGCGCTATAGACGGATCCCCCCAAGTCGGTCAGAAACATACGGCCGCCTTTCCGATCCAAGGCGATACCGATTCCTTCCATCAAATGGTCGAAAACAATCTCCGGGTCTTTCTTGCCATTTCCCTGAGACGGATACATGGGCGCCCGATTCACCGTGTTGCCCCGCGGTGGATCGCCGCGGTCCGTCCAGTAGATCGTCCGATTGGCAAGGTCAAGTTCGAGGTCAATCGGTTCTGGCAGGCCTTCGTAGAGGAGTTCGATGTCTTTGCGATTAGCGGCACTTTGGCCCTTGGGAATCTCGATATTGGCGCGAAAGATACGTCCATCGCCGGCATTGTCCGGCCCCTTCTGAGTCCAATAGACTTTTCCCGCGTCGACGTCGAGAGCGATGCCCACACACCATTTCCTAATGTCTTTACCAGGACGCGAGTCGCCTTCGCTGGTATCGACAAGTGTTTCGATGTTGGAACCATCCAGGTTGGCACGCATGACACGCATCCCTTCACGATCGCACCAGTAGAGCTTCCGGCTCTTCTCATCTAGCTGCAGTTGCTTGGGAGTGAAGGTGCTGCCCGGAGGAACAATGTGGGTAACGTTTTTTCCGTCAAGATCCGCGCGCTCGATGAAACCGTCGTTGGCGCTGGGGTTGCTGCCCATGTTGGTCCAGTAGAGGTGACCTGCCCGAAGGTCCACAACAATGCCATCTGGCAGTCGCTTTCCCTCGTTCACAACGACCTTAAGGTCGGAACCGTCTGGGTTCGCGGACATTACTTGGCCGGTTAGACTTAAAAAAAACAACCGGGCCTTCGTGGCCTTCGCTGTGGCTTTTGTGGTTTCTGATTTAGGGGATTTAACAGCCATGATTTTCTTCGCTCCTATATGACTTTTGCTTTTGGCAGACAGGTTGAATGAAAACTGCAGTTCGCTTCCACTCCGCTAGATGAAGGCGCTGATTCCGGTTATGGCTTTACCGAGAATCAGGTTCTGCATCTGGTATGTGCCTTCGTAGGAGTAAAGCGCTTCCGCATCGGCAAAGAAACGGGCGACGTTGTAATCCGCCGCAATGCCATTACCGCCTAAGAGCTCTCGTGCCCACGCGACTGTCTCGCGGCACTTGGCGGTGGTGAACGCTTTCGCGAGCGCGGCATGCGCATCCGTCAGCTTGCCTTCGGCCTGCAATTGGCCCATGCGAACCAAGAGGCATTGCGATGCCGTAATGTTGGCAATCATCTTGGCGAGAAGGTCTTGCACCATTTGGAAGGAAGCGATGGGCTTTCCGAATTGCAGGCGCTCCTGGCAGTATTTGAGCGCGTTCTCGTACGCGCCCATGGCGCACCCTGTCGCTTCCCACGCGACCATGAACCGCGTCATCTTCAGGACGCGGGCGGTGTCGCGGAACGACTGATCTTGTTGCAAACGGTTTTCTTCCGGTATTCGGCAGTTTTCCATCGTGATCAACCCGTTCTGGACCACTTTGAGGGCGATCTTGTTCTGAATCTTCTCTACTTTGAAGCCAGGCGTGGTCTTGTTTTCCACGATGAACGCTTTGACCTGATCGTCCGCTACGTCGCGAGCCCAGATAATAGAAATGTCGCACCACGGAGCGTTGCCGATCCACTTCTTCTGGCCATTGAGAATCCATGTGTCGCCATCCCGCTTGGCAGTCGTCAACATTCCACGCGAAGTTCCTGATCCAACTAGCGGTTCAGTCAGGCCGAAGCAGCCAATTTTCTCCCACCGAGCCATGGGCGGCAGCCATTTCTGCTTCTGTTCCTCTGATCCGCCCAGGTAGATCGAGCCCATTGCCAGACCGTTGTGAACACCAAAGAATGTGGCGAAAGACGAGTCGATGCGCCCCATCTCCATCGCCAGCAAGCCAAATAGCTGACCACTTCCGCCCCTGCAGCCATAACCCTGCATGGCGACGCCGCCGATGTTGAGTTCTTTCAATGCGGGCAGCACTTCGAACGGGAACGCGTCTTCGATCCAGTACTTATTGATGATGGGTGCGACCTTTGTCTCCATGAAAGTGCGCACTTGTTTCACGATCGCCAGCTCTTCAGCGGGCAGTGTTTCGATGAGTTCATAAAAGTCGCTATTGGGCGCGGGTAGTGGCGCGAGCTTTCTGTCTTTTGCTGGACTTGCCATTCAGACCCCTCTCTTGGTTGCTTGTGTCGTGTTGTTTTCGGATACTTCACTGAAAGCAAGTGGGGCGCCAAACGCACACGGGAATTCCCTGCTGAAAAGAAGTGAGTTGCAGTCTGAAGAAAGGCGTCTATCAATAAATAGGTGTCATCAATAGATCAGTGTCAAATGGTGGTGACACGGGTCGGATCGACTAGCCATGAAGAACCGCACTATCGCGCGGGATACACCGCTTGACACTTGCCCCGTTGTTCAACGTACTAAAACCTGTCGCTTGGTCAGAGACCACCATGGGTCGAGTGGCGGTATCGTAACGATCGGAGCCTGGATCGGGTGACAAGAGTCACTCCCGCCATGTTGGAAACGAGATCGGTTTGGGTGTAGTGCTGCGGGAACCAAGTGGTGTTCCCGGTCAGAGCCAATGCTGCGCTCGCACAGACGCGTCTTAAGGTCCTCATCTGTGACAATCTAACTTGTGCTTTCAACGGGTTGTGACGCGCGCAGCCACCCCTGACCGCGCGCGTCAACCTAATCCACACCCGAACTGGAATCAGCTGGGCTCAATCATTCACATAGCGACGGCATCGACCGCCACTACTTCTGATCGTGACTATCGGAGTTCTCGCCCCCGCCATGATCCTTTCCACCTCCATCCTCCGGGCGCGCGAGACTAAAAGCGAAGACTTTGTTGTTTCCGGTTCCGTTGATTTCCCTGTAACCAGATCCCCAATAGAGAGTGCCGTCTACGATAGATGGCCCATCGATGACCGAGCCCCCGCTCGCGAAGCTCCAGAGAATGTTTCCAGTTGTGGTGTTGAGGGCATACATCTGTCCTGAGTTAGAGCCCACATACATGACGCCGTTTGCGACACTGACCGAGCCCCTGTCAATGGTGCCTGGGGTGGGATCTGCAGTCTGCCAAAGGATCTTTCCTGTAGCGACGTCAAGCGCGCTCCAGGCTCCCCAAGTAATCTGCTGTCCCGAAGGCATCAACGTGTATGGAAGGAGATCGCTATTCGCGATCGCGACATAAATCCTCTTACCGTCAGTGGCTGTGCCCCACTCGATGCCTCCGAGCGAAGCGCCTGGCCCAACCGGTGTGCTCCACACGATGCTGCCGTTATCGGGATTAAGCGCCCAAAAGATGCCGCTCTTCTGGCCAAAGCCGACAATATTGCCAACGAGATTGGGTCCTGATCCTCCGAGGTCGAAATCCGGGCTGCTGGGTACCGGACAATTCGGGTTTGGTCCGGAAGAAGTAATGCAGGCTACGGTCCAGGTATCAAAGCCTTGCAGCTTCTTTGACCATTTGACCTGCCCGGTCTTGAGGTCCAACCCAAGAGCAGCGTCGAAGAGATCGTCCGACGCAGTGCAGTCCGCGGTAGGAGTTGCCTTCTGGCAAGCGACCACATCTGGCGGAACGGTGTAGTTGTTCCCAGTGCCGATGAAGAGCGTGCCGCGCTTTGGATCAATCGCAGGCGGTTGCCACACGGCGCCGCCGCTGTATTGGTCGGTCCGCCCGCCGTTGTCGGGCATGTCGAAGGTTTTCCAAAGGATCGCACCGTTCTTCGCGTCGAGCGCCACGATGCTGCCGCGGAAGCTGCAGCACGGATACGCGGGATTCGTCGCCAGACTTTCTTCGTTCGAAGAGACCCCGATGTAAACAATCCCGTCGAAGACAACCGGGGAACCAGTAATGATGGCTGCTGGATGGCTCTCCACGTTCCTGATCCATCGGAGTTCTCCTGTTCGTCGGTCAACTGCGATTACATTTGCGCCAGCGTGCGTTTCCTTAGAACTGAGAATGTCTCCGATAATTAGCTGGTCGTGATCTACCGCAGGACTAACACGGGAAATGGCACCGGCAACGCCGTCGTAGTCGGAAATCTTATGAGACCACATGAGACGGCCACTGTGCTTGTTAACGGCGAAGAGGTTGCCGGCCCAATCGGGGAAGTAGACTGCGTCACCGGCCACGGTAGGAGTGGCAGAAACATCGCCACCAGTTGTGAAGACCCATTTGGGTTTCAGGCCCTTGACGTTGCTGGGACTGATTGAATGTTCGGCTGGCTGGCTCCAAGTGTTGCTCAGATTCTGACCGGCAATTCGCCACTCGCCAGCCCTGGATTCATCGGATGGGCTCTGCGCGTTCAACGTCGAGGCAAATACTATTAATAGACAATTAATGAATGCCACCTTTGGAAATGAGAGGTTACGATTCTTCAGATTCATATTGCATTGTCCTCCTTGAGTTTAGGTTGAGGTTAAGTTCGCTGGCTTTGGACCACGGTATGGCTGATTACACGCCGGTCCCCGTGGGGGATCTCATCTCCCTACTTAGGACGTTGTGAACTCGCCGCAACACAGGGCTATCGATCGGCCCTCGGGATGCGGCTTTGACAAAACGCTCCGCAAGACCGGCGTCACCACAATCAGCGTGCTGGCTGGATGAGCAGAGAAAGCTCAGCACCAGATGCTTGATTCTTGATAAGTTCCCTTTCCCTGCTGGTCGTCGGCAACTCGTGGCAGTCCTCGCTGCGAGAAAGATAGATTCTCTTCAGAAAAGCTTCGCTTCCGTATCGAATGAAAACAAGATGAGGTTCTTGGCTCTGTTTGTCAGAATCGACTTGAAAGGACAACGCGAACTGGTGTTCCTTTTCGTCCTCGCTACTAAATGCAATGATTCCGGATTGCAGTAGCTCGACCGTGTAGCTGCCCGCGTTCAGCGTAGTATTTCCCACTGAGAACGTGAACGGTATATCTGCTAAGACACGACTGCCGCTCTGGGCGTGAGCTGGCACGATTGTAAGTGCGACACCAAGTACGGTTATCACAGCTAATAACATAGGCTTCAATAAATACTGCATGGTCTTCCTCTTCTTTGATGATCACTGACGATGATCGTTATTTACACTCTGCTTTCTTTCGGTTTGACAACCTGAGCAAATGCTTCCCGAAATAAGGAATGCCTGAGTGCATGTAGTATTTGATTCTGCGCGGGGGATGTGGACTGTAACGATTTGTCAGATTTGTCTGAAGGAGGTAAATTAATTGTCTGCCCGCAGTAACTAGTTCTCCCGCGGAGTGGTTGGCATTGTCCAACCTTTCGCATGTGCGCTTGGGGCCGATCGGTCGAATTGTTCATGGAATCAACGGTCGCTCGACCGCCGAATTACACGCAGCAGTCCGACACTTCACTCAAAGCAAGTGGGCCGCCAAACGCATCCGAAAATTGCCCGCTGAAATGAAATGAGTTGCCGTCTGAAGGGAGGCGTTGATCAATAAATCGGTGTCATGAATAGATCAGTGTCAAATGGTGGGTTCATCGGATCTAATCGCCATGAAGATCCAAGTATCGCGCGGCCCGCTCTACCAAAACACAGTAAAGCTAGTGCGTGATGCGCGACAATCCAGCTCGCGATCGCAGTTTTCTAACGTTGGTATGGACTAGGAGGGAACTTTGCGCAAGCGGCGAAATCAACTGTTCTGCGCGCGACAGAGTTTGATCAACGAGTATCTGGCAGTTTGGCCTTTGGATTGGGGACCTCCCCACGCTTGGTCTCTAGCTACCCCATTCCCACCCACACTGACACCGCACCTTCTCACCTAAGTGAAATTTGAAAAGAACTGCTTTACAAATGGCACACGCTCTCATCCACATCGTTTCTCTCCTTCACTACGGTTCCATTGCAGGATCATGCCGGCTTGCGGCTCGCGAAGAACGCCGTGAACGCGTCCTTCGCATCATCAGACCTCACCCGCTCCGCAAATACTTCGTTCTCAAGTTTCACTGCCTGCTCCAACTGTTCGCGTAAAGCGTGCTTCATCAGACGCTTGGAAGCCTGCACCGCAGCGGCGGGCTTCGCGGCCAGAGTTCGCGCGGTTTCAGTTGCTGTCGCTAGAAGACTCTGATCAGGCACAACCTGCGTGACTAGTCCAAGCTGCGCTGCCCGCGAGGCATCAAACGGTCGACCCAGCAGGATCAACTCGGCTGCGCGGGTATATCCGAAACGCAATGGCAGCAAATAGCTGCTTCCAAATTCCGGCACCAGGGCCAAGTTCACGAAAGGCAGTTGGAACTTTGCGCTCTCCCCCGCGTACACAAAGTCGCAATGCGCCAACATGGTCGTTCCGCCCCCAATCGCTGCGCCTTGCACAGCGGCGACCAGCGGCTTCTCGAAGTTGATCAACGCGTGCATCAATTGCGCCTGAGGGCTTTCGCCCTGTGCGGGCGGGTTCTTCATAAAATCCTCGATATCGTTGCCCGCGCTGAACGAATTTCCCGCAGCATGCCAAAGCACGACGCGTATCTGATCATCTTTTGCCGCCCCGTCGAGTAGGCTCGCCATTGTTATGTACATGCTCGAGGTCATTGCGTTCTTCTTCGCGGGACGATTCAGTTGGATGCTCAGGACGTTTCCAAAGCGCTCCGCAACAATGTCACTCATCTCAGGTCTCCAGCTCGTGAATTTCCGTGCATCGTATTTGCCGCCAATAATTTCTCCCAGTCTGGGCCGTGCGCATATGCTCCGGATGGATGCAGGCGGGGAGCTTGGTCTGATTCTGTTTCGAGCCTGTGCCGAACGAGTTGAGCTACAGTCACCATCGTGAAGCCATACTCTGAACAGAATCTTGCTAGATCGAGGCCGCGCGCCATGCTGCCATTGCGGTTCATGATTTCGCAGATCACTGCCGCTTGATGCAGCCCTGCCAATCGTGCGAGGTCAACAGACGCTTCTGTTTGGCCGCGTCTTTCGAGAACGCCATCGGGCCGGGCGCGCAGGGGAAACACATGACCAGGGCGCGCGAGATCTTGCGGGCGAGTTCGGGGTTCGACCGCAGCCAAGATGGTTTGCGCGCGATCGTACGACGAGATTCCGGTTGTTACCCCCCTTCCTAGTGCATCGATCGAGACGGTAAACGCTGTGCCCAAGCTCGCGGTGTTGTGGGGCACCATTGGTCCCAATTCCAACTGGTCAAGCCGCTCGCCGGTCATTGCGAGACAAATCAAACCCCGCGCATGGGTAGCCATAAAATTGATCACTTCAGGAGTGACCATCTCTGCCGCGATCACGAGGTCACCTTCATTCTCACGATCTTCATCATCGGCAATGACGATCATGCGCCCTGATTGCAACTCCCTAAGCGACTTCTCGATCTCGGCAAACTTCTCTGCTTGGGCAACAGGGGAGCGCTCATCGCGGTCGGGCACACGCGAAACTTCAGACGAAACAAGTAGGTCCACTGCGCCAAGCCGCTGACTAGACATAGGTACTCCGATTAAGGTCTATTTCTCCGATCGTTCACATGATCGAGAGCGAATGCCCCATCTTTTCCTTCATGGTCCGCAAGTATGACAACGCATAAGGGCTTGGCGGTGCTTCGCAGGCAATCCGTTCGCTGACTTCGATTCCACCCTTCGTCAGTGCTTCAATTTTTTGCGGGTTGTTTGACATCAGGCGGACCTGTGGGACCTTAAGTTCATGCAGGACAGCCACGGCCAGGGTGAAATCACGGCAGTCGGCGTCAAAACCCAGAGCTTCGTTCGCTTCAATCGTGTCGAGTCCGTTGTCCTGCAAGGCGTAGGCCTGTAGCTTTGCCATCAGTCCGATGCCACGGCCCTCCTGGTGTAGGTAGATGACTAGACCGAATCCTTGTTCCGCAATGGTGGACATCGCAACTTCCAACTGTCCTCGGCAATCGCAGCGCAGAGATCCCATCACTTCACCGGTAAGGCACTGCGAATGAATGCGTAGCAAGGGCGCTTCGTCTCGCAGCTCGCCAAGCGTCAATACCAAGGCAGTTTCACGCTCTCCTTTGGCCATGCTTGCGCGTTCAAAGCCGATCAAATCGAAGACGCCATAAACCGTAGGTAGGTGAGTGGAGGCCACCCTACGGATGCCGCGATGTTGTGCGCTCTTATTCATGCTGTTGCAGTAGCCGTGGTCGCTCGTCACATCTCCCAGTTGGTTGCAATTTCATCTCCATCACCTTTGCAGCCAAAATGCTCCGCGGGCTTAAGCAGATGAATAACTTGTCTGACCTTTTCCGAAAAAGGTTCCCTACCTCCCGGTGACAGAGTGTCACGCCTTTGACAGCGTCTGCCGTCTCCCCCAATGTTAGCCGTCCTATCCGCCGTTCCTGCCGCACCACACAGTCCGCGTCATTGCAGACCCAGTCGGTGTGGCGACCGGGTTGCTTCCCCATACTTCAGGGAGACAAATTATGACCAGCATCGACGCGGCAGGTTCTCAAATTGCTGAATCCGAGATCTCGGCGACACTTGTTTCGCTACGAGAGCGTTTTGAGACCGTGCGACGCGGCGAAATTCAACGTGTGCGCAGACGTCTCGGCGATTTGAGTCCCGACCAAGAGAACGCGATCGATTCGCTTAGTCATGCCCTCGTCGAAAGGGTGCTGCAGGCACCGATGGCCATGCTAAAGAACTCGAGGGCAGGCAATCAGGCTGTCTCTGTTGTCGAGACGGTGCGCAGACTCTTCAATCTGCGCACGTAATGAATTAAGACCCAGGCAACTTCTCAGAACAGAGGTTAATCGGGCGTGCGGCCAATCGCATTCAGAAGCTCGTCATGGGCTTGCAAGAAGTCTAGCTGGGACTGCAGTAGGAGCGCCTTAGCGTCATACTGTTGGGCGGTTGTGTTAGCCGCCTGCGAATTCAACGCGGCCCCTTGCACCAGTTTCTGCTGCATTACCCGGTTAGACTCGGTGCGCAGAGCCACGACTTCCTCGGACACCTTCAACATCTGCTGCGTCCGGTCAAGCTTGTTGTAGGCAGTTTCGACTGTAAGTTCGACTTCATCCGTCAGCTTCGCGAGGTTCTCTTTTGCCTGCGACAGCTGCGCTTCACGCTCACGCAACGAGGCCTTCTTACGCCCGGAGTCGAACACGTCAAAGCCGAAGTGAACACCGACAGTTCCAAAGTTACGTGCCAGGAAGGGAACGTTGTTCGTGTAGCTGTAGCGGGCAAAAGCTTCGACATCGGGGACCCAAATATCTGTCTTGGCCAAACGCGCGGCAGCCTGCGCTTTCTCCACTTCGGCACGGGCCGCCAGGATTTCTGGATGTGACGCTGTGGCAGCCCTGACGCATTCCTCTCGCACACAGGTCGGCTGAAGTTCGGCAACCGCAGGATCAAGATCGAGAGCAGTGGTCAGAGGCAGACCTATCAAGTCATTGAGCTTGAGATTGAGGTCTGACAATTGAAGGTCCGTGGTCAGCAGTTCTTGCTTGGCCTGCAAGAATTGCGCGCGGCTGTCGATCAGGTCTTGTTCCAACGTACTGCCGAACTTCACCTGCTCCACACGCTCGCTCTGAAGATTCTCGGAGGCTTTGATTCTCGCCTCAGTGGCGCTACGATGCGCCTGAGCAATCAGGATCTTGTAATAGACCTGATGGACCGCGAGCGCTACGTCGTTCCCGGTAAGCTGTGCCTTTTCGCGTGACGCTTTTACCTCGGCCTGGGCCATATCGTTTGCCCGCTTGATCTTCAGCAGCGTGGTCAAAGGCTGGGTGATTTGTGTGCCGCTAGTAGTCAGGTTGCGTCCACCCTGGTTGAGGATGCTGCTCACAGGAGGAATTTGTGATCCTCCCGCTACGCCGAGGCTTCCGGCGTTAATCTCAATCAACTGCGTGTCTGTCACACGCATAAAGCTGCTGTCGTTTCGTATGGAGGGAAAATATGAGCTCTTCGCGATCTCCTTCGCGTGCTGTTTTTCCTCAACCGTGTAGTTGGCAATGCGGATGTCGTGGTTGTGGTTAAGCGCCAGCTGAACGGCTTCCTGCAGTGTCATGTGCCGCGCAGGCCGTGTATTGCCTGTTTCCTCGGCCCCCGCAAGGCAGCACGAGAAGGCGATCGCCAGGAGTAGGAGTGCCTGGTTTGTTTTCATTTATTTCGACTCCTTCGCGAAGGCCTGCATCTGCTGTTGCGTGCTCAGGTCGCCATAGTCCAAGGGCGATCGTCGTAACATAGCGACAAAGATCAACGCACATGCGCAACTCCAGGCGATCAGTAGGAATCCGTCGATAATGCTCAAGCTGTAGGCCTGAAGACGGAGTCGGGCTGCAATCACATCGATGGCGCGCGCTCCTGCGGCGGCCATGCCGGACGACTTGGCGTAGAGACCCGCCGACATGGCATGAATATTCTGACCCGTAATCCAGCCACCACTGACGTGGAGTCCTAGGAGGTTCGAGTGCAGTTTTTCCCGTTGGGCTAGAAAGTGGCCCATGTAGATGGCGCCCGTGGTGCCGCCGAATATACGGATCGTGTGAAAGAAAGCCGAGAAGGTCAGGACCCACTCAGGTTTGGCCAAAGCCCCCGCGAAGATTGCCTGCAGCACGATGCAGCCGACAAGTCCGATGAAAGCGAACGCCTGCCCGGTGCCGGTGAGTAACTCGGTACGATAGAAGTTTTGAGCCGCCCAATTGCTGCTGTACTGAGAATTCAACCAGGCAGCAAAGGCAGTACAGGCAAGGCCGATGGCCAGAAGGAGACGGGAATCAAATTTGCGCAGCAACAGAAGCCCAGCCGTGAAAGCGAGGGGAATAAGTGGAATAGCGCTCCAAATGATCGCAGGTCCAATCTGATCGGGTTCGAACCCGCGGATGGCCAGCGCCTGCGGGACCAGAATGATGGTGGTGCAAAGGGTGAAGCGGAACCAGAAGAGCAGAAATCCCAGCAGAATAGTATTCCACTTCAGCAGATAAGGAAGCGCCACCAGAGGATTGGGACCGCGTAGCCGCCGAACAAGCGCGCACAGCACAAAGAAGGCCCCGCCGGCGAACAATGCGTTGAATACTCCTGAACGCCACCAGTCGAGCCTCTCCCCTTGTTCGCAGGCAGCCAGCAACATGGCGAGACCCGTGCTGGCGTACAAAAATCCTGCGAAGCTCGGTGCTTCCCCAGATTTCTTTGCTGAGCTGGCCTTAGGTATCCCGCAATAAATACAAATCATCATCAGGGGCGTGATGAGCGCCGAATTCCAAAACATCCAATTCGAAGAGAGATTGTCTCTATACCAGCCATAGAGCGAAGGCGCGATGTTTACCGCACCGTCCACGAACGTTGCGTACAGAGCGAGTGTGAAAGGAAGGTACCGAAGCGGAATGTTGCGAAGCGCGAACGTGAGCGTAAGTGGATAAAACGTGCCCGCGGTCAGGCCGCCCAGGAGTGCCATCGCAATCACGAGGCTATAACTGTGCACCAAGGGCAGAAAGATAAGCAGCACGGTGAAGAGCGCGGCGGCTGTGAGCAAAATGCGCCGCGGTCCCATCAGGCCGCCGAGATACACGGTGAACGGGCCGATAAACATCAGGCCGACATCGAAGGCAGTGCCAATCCACGCGCTTTCGTCATACCCGAATCCATGGAGACCCCTGAAATCGGGCATGCCGAGGGAGATCATGCGGCTGGTAAGCGTGACAACTCCTGCGCCCGTAACTACGCCCAGAATCCCCAGCAGTGGCTTGGTCGAAACCTCCGCAGGCATCGCGGCGGCGGCTGTGCGCGCGATCTCTATCGGAGATGGGCGAATTGCGATGCTCGAGGCTGCCATATGTCTAGCTCACCGTCTCGTGCGGACAGTTGCAATCACCGAAAGTCCGGGACGCAGCTTCGTCGCGAAGGCCGAATCCTCCAGCGCGATCTTGACCGGAACACGCTGTACGACTTTTGTGAAATTGCCAGTGGCGTTGTCGGGCGGCAACAGCGCGAATTGTGATCCGCTGGCGGGTGCTATCTCGGCAACCTTGCCGTGAAATAATTGGCCCGGATATTCATCGATACGAAGGTCGGCAGGATCCCCAATCTTCACATTGGTCAACTGTGTTTCGCGATAGTTCGCTTGCACCCATTTTGTGAGAGCAACGAACGAAATCACCTGTGTGCCAGGAGAGACAAGTTGACCGGGCCGAACTTGTCGTTCGCCGACGGTGCCGTCGCCCGGAGCATAAACTTTGGTGTAGCCAAGGTTCACCGACGCTACCGCAAGGTTCGCCTGCTTCGCGCGCAGATCGGCCTGAAGTTGCGTCTCCTGCGATTCGAGGACGGCTTTGCTCCGGCGCTCGGCTTCGGCAGCGAGTTCACTACTGCGCAACATGGTTTGCGCCTGATTGAGATCGGCGTCACGGCTGGCAAATTGGCCTGACAGGTTTCCTTCGGTTGCGACGGCCGCCTCGAGGTTCTGCTCGGTCGCAGAGTGAACCTGATACAGCCCCTCCTGGCGTTTACGTTCAGAGCGAGCACGAATCAATTCAGCCTGCACTGCTCCTTTACCAGCCTCGGCTGCCGCAATCTGTGCCTTGGCTTGATCGATACCCGCCAACGCTTTAGCGATGCGCGCATCCTGCAATTGCCGCTGCCTAAGATTTTCCTCAATGCCAGCCCGCGCAGCCGCAACTGCGGCATTCGCTTGATCAACCTGCGCCCGATAGTCATCGTCCTCCAACTCGACGAGGAGGTCGCCCTTGTGTACCTGTTGGTAGTCCGCCACATCCACCGCGCGCACAATACCTGCCACCTTGGTACTGAGCGGAGTAAGGTCGCCACGAACGTACGCATCATCTGTGACCTGTTCGACTTTGCCACCTTCCCATGCGTTCCAGTTGCGTGTGATGGTGATCAAAACAGCCAGAGCGAGAATCACCACGAGAATTGGCGTCGTGTAGCTCTGCCACCTGGCACCTCGGCGAGGAACTGCCTGATCTGTATCGATTTTGGGAGGCACCTGTTTCGCTACTGCTGCCGCGGATCCGGTGGACACTGGCGAAGTTGACATTAAGTTTGCTCCTTGAGTGTCAAGGGACCTCGAAGCGCGAGAGTCCGCATGATTCAGTTGGAGCAACTGCAGTTCCACTCATGAGAGCGAAAGCTAACGAACACAAATCCCTGACTTCTGCTCCCAATCACCACAAATTGTTTTCTTCTCTTTGCAACAACTGATGCCCACTGCATTTCCATAACGTGCCATGTCACATGACACGTGACACTTGACACCGTGCACCCTGAACTCTGCCTGCAAGTAAGTCGTCGCGGAATTTCCACCTCAACAGCGGCTGATGGCGGTGGCGACAATTCAAGACCTGCCCCGGTTGAGAGGTAAACGATGTCGCTCGATTGGAATCGTGCATGCTGGAGAGTTCACGTTGTTGACAATTGCGGGCGCGCACTCGCGCCCAACTCTGGTCTCGCCGTAAGGAAGGAACCCGTGAACCAAAAGAAGTTTCTCGTGATCACAATGATGTCAATCGCATTCGCAACGACAAGTTCAGCATCGGCGCAGAATTCCCCGTCGGCAAAGCAGGGCGCGCCCAAAACCTCGACCGCAGACAACGCCTCCCAACCAAACCCCGACGATTTCATTGAACTATTGCGCAAAGATGTAAGGTCTCAAAAGAAACAAATCATCGCTGAGAATATGGGTTTAAGCGATTCTGAGGCAGAGAAGTTTTGGCCGGTCTACGATCGATATTCCGCGGAGCTCGCCAGAATCTACGACACGAAACTTGCGCTACTGAACGACTATGCCGAAAACTACAAGACCATGACGGGTGAGCAAGCCGAGAATTACATTCGCAAGCGCGCTGAAGTTGAGCAGTCAATTATGCAGCTGAGATTGAAATACGTGCCCGCGTTCCGCAAGGTTCTTTCCGGCAGGGAAACCGCGTTGTTTTATCAACTCGACTGGCGGCTGGGCCTGGCGATCGACGTAGAACTGGTGCAAGTGCCGCTAATCAACCCATAGTCGATACCGTTCGTAAGGCGTTTCGCAAAGACAAAGCGTACCGCAGGAGATCGAACTGAATTGCGGGATTGTTTCTTATGCAATGCTTTTATTCGGCGTGATCTCCACCCCGTGGAAGGGCGCAGGAATGGTTGGCTAGTAGGCTGAAAGCACAACGATTTCCTGCGCGCTCGCAACACTTTTATCCTCCATGTATTCGCCAATAATCGCTCTCGCTTTCGTCTGTGTCGCCGCCGCGCCTAAACAGCCTGAATAGAAGCCTTATTAAGGCAATGCATAGCGCAAATATGAGTAAAATCACCACTGCAATCGTGAGCCACTCGCCCACGTGAAAACCGAAACCATCGCGCCAGAGCCAGTTCACTACAAACTCCTTCAATCGCTAGCGACAACGAGGAACACACAGAGATAGGACTCTTTGACTCCAGCAGAGTTACTTGAAGCACGGTGCCTCCACGGTCGATTCGCCGCTCGTCGATCTGTCGAATGTTTAGTTTCGCGCAGCCGCCGCGGGGCCAGTCGCCACATCCGCAGGCATAGGACTCAGCAGCTTCCTGATCGCCCGTTCCATCGTGCGGTTCATTTCAGACACCACCGCGGGGACATCGCGCTTGTTTACATCGCCTTCCTCCGAAACAGCGTTGGTCCAAACGGTCACCCCCGTAGAGAGATTTGTCATCTGTGCGGAGATAGCGACTTCAACCTTGACGCCACCGTCGTAGTCGATTTCCTCTAGCTTCTCCAATCGTCCGCTCAGCACATAGTCGATGCCAGGGCGACCGTCGTAAGACATGACGCGAGCAAAATGTCCGCTGCCGCGAAGCCGCTCAATTACTGAGTCGGTCACGAACTCACAAGGGTTAATCGCCCAGCGGTGGTAAGCATAGAAGGCGATTTGGTCCGGAGATGGTTTGTACGCGATGGCTCCCTGCTTCAAGTAGGCGGGCGCCCGGAATTCGCGAATTGCCACCGCGGCGTGCGCGCTCTCTGGAGCAGGCGGATCCGGCGGCGCAGGCAGGTTGAGAGTGTAGTAATTCGGGTACCTCACCTTCCCTCCACAACCGGCCAGGATCACGAGAGCTGCCAGAGAGACGACTATCGTCGTCAGAGTTCTTTTTGTTTTCATCTGCCGGCGCCGCGCGTGGAAATTTACGAGGACACCCGTCCTTTCGTTCGATCGCATCATTTCGGCACCTTCCTATCTTCGGGCTGTTTGACCCGAATCAGACTCCACGGCCGCTGTTTCACCGAGTCGGTCAACTCGTCCAGGTTTTGCGTTGCCGTGCGCAGGTTTTCGATCGTGTCATCAATCTTGTAATCATTCGCCCGCACCAGCACCTGCATGTCAGCCAGCAACTGCTTGGCTTGAAGAAGAGTGTTCTGCAGTTCCGATAGATCTTTGCGGATTGGCTCGCGTACATCGCTCACAGTCCCATTCACGTTTTGAACGGTGTCATCGGCGTGCTGGCTCAGCGTGTTCAACTGATCGGTAAGACGATCGATTTTGGGCCGCTCAGTCGCCAGCATTTCGTTTACATTGTCCAAAACCGCTCGAATCCTCTGCTGATTGGGTTTTCCGGTCACGGTATTCAAGTTGGCAAGAAGACTGCGCGCGTCTCCGCTGATCCCCTCCAGTTCGCCGCGCGCCTGCGTGATCAAACCGTTCGCATTGTCGGCCACCACGGCCATCTTGCCGGCGATTTCATCCAAGCTGGCGGCTTCCTGTGATGAAATGGTTGAGCCGGGTGGCAGACGTCTGGCGTCGTTGCCGCCTGTCGTAATGGACAGTGCGGCTCCACTCATAACGCTCACAAGCCCCAACTTGGCTACAGACTTTTCATTCACCGGAGTGTTTTGTTTCACATCAAGCAGAATTTCAATCTTGGTAGGGTCCGACGCGGCCGGCCGTACCGCCGTTACCTTCCCCACGTTGATACCGCCAAACAGCACCGACGCTCCGGGCTCCAGCCCACCGGCATACCGCAGATATGTGTGGTATGGAACGGTGTGTCCGCTAAACTCCGCATTGACAAGGTAGATGAGCGTAAATGCCAGGATCGAGAAGCATCCAAGGACAAAGGCGCCCACTTTTGCTTCCGTGGTCACGGGTATGTCTCCTGAGACTGCATATACTTTTCGAAGTACGCGGCCACAGCCGGCGCTTTCGCAATGTTTTCGGGAATGCGATCGAGAAACTGGCGCACGCGTGGATTTTGGCTTGCCTTAAGTTCATCTTTCGTGCCGACGGAGCTGAATGCACCCTGGTACAACATCGCGATGCGGTCGGCAATGCGAAACGCGCTCGGCAGTTCGTGAGTGACGACAATAACTGTCATTTGTAAAGCTTCTTTGAGGAGCAGAATCAATTCATCGAGTTCCGCCGCAACGATGGGATCAAGCCCGGCCGATGGCTCATCGAGCACAAGGATTTCAGGCCCCAGCGCGAGCGCGCGCGCCACGGCCGCGCGCTTCTTCATGCCGCCCGAGAGTTCCTGGGGCAGTAATTTGCCAGACTCCGCGAGACCGACTGCGGCAAGCTTCATCCACACCATAAGGTCAATGATTGAGGGTGCAAGCCGTGTGTGTTCACGCAATGGCAAAGCGACGTTATCTTCAACTGTCAGCGAGTTGAACAGAGCCGCGCTTTGAAAAGCCACCCCTATGGAGCGCCTGATCTTCTTCAGTTCGGACTGTGAGCAATGCGTAATATCCATACCCTTTACGTGGACGCTGCCTGACTTGGGCCGCTCCAGCCCAATAATCTGACGCAACAGAGTGCTCTTTCCGGAGCCGCTGCCACCCAAGAGCACCATCGTCTCTCCGTGCTCAATGTCGAGGTTCACACCATTCAGCACGCGCCGACCGTCGTATTCAACCACGAGATCACGAATGGAGATGATGGGCATCAGAGTTTCACCGTGAAATAAAAGATTGCGGTGAAGACCGCATCCGCGACGATCACCAGGAACGTCGACTTCACCACCGCACCGGTAGTGGAGCGACCGACCGAATCAGGACCTCCGCGGACACGGAACCCTTCCAGGCATCCAACGTGAGCAATGATGGTTGCGAACACCACGCTCTTGATCAATCCGGTAATCACGTCGCGCAAGTTGATGGAATTGAACACATAGTGGACGTACAACAGTGGCGCCAGGCGAGTACTGAAGAACATGAACAAACCACCGGCCAAAATGCCACAACAATTCGAAATGATGCTCAGGCACGGAACCGAAATCAAAGCTGCCAGATACTTGGGTGCGAGCACAAACTCCACCGGCTCCAGCGCCATGACGCGGAGCGAATCGAGTTCCTCGGTGACTTTCATGGTCCCGATTTCAGCCGCGAATGCCGACCCGGATCGCCCACTCACCGCAATCGCGGTGAGCAGCGGTCCGAGTTCGCGCGTAAAGCCAACGGCGACCAGGTCTATAACGTATTGCATAGCTCCAAAGCGGCGCAGCTCAGACGCTCCTTGCATCGCGAGAATGAATCCTGTGCAGATCGCCATCAGAGAGACCATGGGCATCGCATCGACGCCGATTTCCATCATCTGCCTCACGGTAGCCTGCCAACGGTAACGATTTCCTACAAGGGGCAGCGCTCGTCTCATGGCCCGCAATGTGGCCCAGAGCTGAATATTCAGACTTCCGACGTAATCGAGATGTTTGATTGTTTTTTCGCCGACGTTTTCGAGGACACTGGTCATCAAGATACTTCCGGTCCGCAATTGCTGGCTTCGAACAAGGCCAGTACGCCCGTAACCTCGAATAGCCGAAGCACAGAGCCACCGAGTCCCTGCAAGCAAAATATCGCCTTGCGCTGGCGGGCACTTCTAAGAGCTTCGACCAAGGTCGCGATCCCTGATGTCTCAATGTAGAAAACGCCCGCCAAATCCACAGTGATCGCACGAGGTAATGGTTTCTCGGACAGGATGGTTAATAGGCAATCACGAAGGTCAGGCGAAGAGTCCACATCAATGCGGCCATTAAGACGCACGAAAGCGTCGGATCCACTGTGATCCACTGTGATCGAGATGCTGCTGCTTGAAGTAAGCGCAATTCCTCTCAACCTGCCCTCCCAAACTCCCTCTCTACGGTTTGACCGCAAAATTCTGGTTCATGCCTATTGCTTCCGGGCAATCTGTGTGTTTGCATGCAACCTTCCACACCAACGCACAGCGAGGAAGTTCATCCGTTTTGCTGACGGTGGCTGAGTATCTCTGCCTAAGAAAAGGACCAGGCCACAAGCCTTCTCAGGCGTGGCCTGGTCCTAACACTAAGTATTGATTGCTTCTATGGCATATCAGTACTCAACTGCACACCGACCGATCATTCTTGCTATTGGCAAGACAAGTGCTTCGCATCAAGGTGGGCACGGTCCCCGATGTCACCAGCTATGACGTGTCTGTCAAACAGGAGTGACACAACTCTTACGCGTCGGGGCGTCATGATGTCGGAAGATCGTGGCCTTGGAGTCACCAGCCATGGCGTGTCTGTCACAGTGATTGACACACAGCCTAAATGGCTTTTTGCAAGCTACCGTTTGTGTTAACAACACCGCGAGTGCGCTGCACAGTTTAGAGCGCGGACAATCGGGGTCGCGGCAGTGGAATTGCTTGAGGAATCCAAGAGTAAGCAGCGTTGCCCCGAGGGCACGGCTACGATCGGAGAACAAATGGATCTTTTTGTTGTTTCACGCAGTGAGAGCCGGGCTTGCCCCCAAGACCGACGCCACGCTTTGTGGCTCTCGACTGTGTTGATTTGCTGTAGCTTGACTGCGTCAGCGCAGAAAATAACTCAGCGAGGGGACACGAGCGCACCATTCAGCACGCGGGCGACTCATCTGCTGGGATTCGCGAACGTGAGCAAGAACAGCACCGGGAGGTTGTCCGTTCAGGACGATTCGTTGCAATTTCAGCAGGATGGGAAGCCTGGGGCAAAAGTGAAGATCGCATTGCTCCGGGATGTTTTTCTGGGTGCGGAGAGCAAGCAGGTCGGCGGGTTGCCAATGACATTGGGTGAGACTGCGGCTCCATTTGGTAGTGGCCGCGTCGTCAGTCTCTTCGCCCACAAGAAGTACGACACCCTGACCCTGGAATATGTGGACGCTGATGGAGGAATTCACGGTGCGATTTTCCAGCTGGAGAAGGGACAAGGTGAGGTTGTAAGGAATGAATTAATGGCTCAGGGTGTAACTATCAGTTCCCACCACGTTCAGCCGGCGAAAGAAAGCGATGAGGAGGCCAGTCATGAAAACAAGTAAATGCGGTTTATCGATCGCCTTTGTGATCGCGTTGGTGGCCATCATCCTTGCCCTTCCTGATATGCTGCCCGGCCAGACTGCGGCTGCGAAATCCTCTGGTGGAGAGGCGAATTCCGCTACGCGCTGGAACGTTCAAGTCGACCAGGTTAACCCTGGGAACCTGGAACTCGCCTATTCGTTCCAAATCGCGATCTACGAGAATCTTGTGGAGGAATTGAAAAAGACAACGCAATTCCAGCAGGTGTTCCGCGACGGCGACCTGAAGGCGAGCGAGGTTCCAAATTTGCTGGTGCTCAAAACAACTGTGGAGAAGTACACGCCTGGCAGCGAAACGCGGCGGGCGGTGACCACCGTGAGCGGCGCCACGAAGTTGACGGTACGGAATCAACTTCTCACACGCGAGGGCAAAGTCGTTCTTGAGCGTACCGTGAATGGCGACGTTCGATTCTTCGGCAGCAACTTGCGGGCTACTCACAACCGGGCCCGCAACATCGCGAAAACTATCAAGCAATCATCCTGGTCAGGTTCCGGGCAACCAACTGCGATACTCACCGGCCAACTCTGATCAGGAGGAGACATAGGTAGGCTTTTAGAGGTAAGGGGAAATCCAATAGGAGCGGTGCGAGAGGAGCAAATTATGCTGAGGCTAGTAGGTCTGTTTCTTATCTTTTTGACGTTGTTTCCGGCATTTGGCCAGTCCACTTCCAAGTATCAAGTGGGCACGATCACTGAGGTCAAGGCTCATCAGTCTGCCGGAAGTGGGGCCTCTGATGCCGCGAGCTATGACGTTTCCGTCAAAGTTGGCGACACCATTTACGTGGTGTTGTATACCCCCGCCCTGGGCGAGGACACGGTGAAGTATGCCGCCGGGCGTGACCTGCTGGTGCTCGTGGGGAAAAACATAATTACCTACAACGATATTTTGGGTCGATCATTTGCGGTACCGATCGAGAGCCAAAAACCTGCCGCGAACCTTAAACGATCCAAACCAGTTTCGCGAGCAGCAGAGTAGTCATTTGAGGTCTCGCAAAAACTATCTCGCTGGCCTGCGATCGAATCGCGGGTGGTAAACGGAGACGTAGATATGAGGCGAAAAGATAGAGCAACATCGCATACCCAACTCGCACTTTCATTCGGAGCAGCCGCGCTGGTGGCCATTGCCATGTTCGCGGCAGAGGCGAAGGCTCAGACTAGTGGCGAGAGCTTATCGAACCTGCAGGCGCGAGTTGAGCCTTTGAGACCGGGAGTCACAGAAAGCCAAGTGCTTGCCGAACTCGCCGCCCGGAACGAGGAGCGCAGGGCCGCCCTGCACGACTACACCGTCCTGAGAACCTATCAGGTTGTTGATCTCAAAGGGAAGGTGCATGCTGAGGAAATCGGACGCATGGATTTTGTTTCGCCCGACAAAAAGGCCTTTACAGTCGCCTCCGAGTCGGGCTCAGGCGTGGTTCGTCACATGGCGCTGAATCCCCTGATTAATAGCGAGATCGAAGCCGCCGCCGGTAAAGAGCATCATGACAGCGCCATTTCGGCTGACAACTATTCCTTGAATCTTTTGGGCGAACAGCAACTAGGTCCGTACCGCTGTTTCGTCGCCGAAGCTGTACCCAAGCGGAAAGACAAGTATTTGTTTGAAGGTAATGTCTGGATTGACGTGAACGACTACTCCGTGGTGCGGATCGAAGGACATCCCGCGAAGAAACTTTCCTTCTGGATCCAGCGCGCAGACTTTGTAAGGCAGTATCAGAAAATTGACGGGTTCTGGCTCCCAGAAAAGGACCAGACGCTTGTTCAGGTACGGGCGTACGGCAAGAAAATCCTGAAGATCGAACACCGGAGCTATGTCGTGAACACAGGCCAGAGCACAAATGCACGGTCCACCGTCCGGGACACTGCGATCACTCAGACCAACTAGTTGGCGCAAACCAGGTCGTGACGAAAGTGCCGAAAGAAATGGGCAACTGGGTTCTGCGCTTGGCAGCAAACCTCTGAATCGCTCAAACCGATGACTCGGCACTTCGCCTATCTGATCTGCAGGCATTCAAAGCACCAGCTGATCACACTTCGTCAGTCTTCCCGCTTCTGCCCGGCGCTTCCAGTCCTTGCAGCACGGCTGCGCATTTCCTCTCGCAGAAATGTGACAAGCCTTTGACGCGTCAAGTCCATCTCGCTCAAATGACACCTTGCGCTCCGCTACGAATTTGGGCTCGAACATTCCACATCTAATCTCCTCAGCGTATTGGAACAATTCCCAGCCCATGCCTTCTGGTTTGGTCGCCGTATTGCACTTATACGCGACGAGGAGGAGCAGGGATGCGAAAGTCGGTTGTTTATATTGTGTCGATCCTGCTGTTCGTGCATCCTGCTTTTGCTCAGAGCGGTTCGACTGCATCTGGATCGATCAGAGGTGACGTATTCACGAAGGGTACCAACGGTGAACCTGCCGTTTTGCCCGGCGTACTCATCGTCCTTCACGGCCCCATAACTCAGGAGGCCGAGTCGGACGCAAAGGGAGCATTCGCTGTCGATCGCCTTCCCCCGGGGACTTATCAGATCGAAGCGACTGCTCCCGGCTTGTATGCGGCATTGACGGCGGAAGTCAGGCCCGGCACATCTTCTACCATTCCAGTCGAAATGAATGTGGCAGCGGTCACCAGCACAGTAAACGTGACCGCAAGCGACGGTCCGGTGGCCGAAGAATCCGCTCAGCAGAACACCCTTAGCCAATCCGTTGTCGAAAAGGCACCCAACCAAGAAGAGAAAGTAGAAAGCCTGCTTCCATTAGTTCCTGGCGTGGTTCGGGGGCCGGATGGCCGAATCAACATGAAAGGCGCCCAAGCCACGCAGGCCGGCTGGCTGGTGAATTCAGCCAATGTCACTGACCCGGCGACCGGGGGCCAAGCCATCAACCTCCCCATTGACGTGGTCTCTTCGGTTCAGGTTATCTCCAACCCCTACGACCCGGAGTACGGCAAGTTCACCGGAGCAGTTTCATCTGTAGAAACCCGCACCAGTAACTTCGACAAATTCCACTTCTCTATCCAAAACCTGGTTCCGCGTGCCAGAGATCGCAACGGATCCATCGTCGGAATTGGGGCCTTTACTCCGCGCGCCACCATCACCGGTCCACTCATAAAAGGTCGGCTCGCGTTCACGCAATCTTTGGAATACCGCTTCGTTCGCACGCCGGTGGAGAGTCTCCCTCCGCTGCAACGGGACACAACGCTTGAGAGCTTTGATTCTTTCAGCCAATTCGATTTGAAGATCAGCGACAGACAGAGCGCAACTCTGTCCGTTGCTGTCTTTCCGCAAAAGTTTGACTACCTTGGGTTGAACACGTTCACTCCGCAACCGTCGACCACAAACCTGCATCAGCGTGGGTTTCAGGTCGCCGCACAACACCGTTACATTTTCAAGTCGGGTGGTCTGCTCACTTCACAACTGGCCTATGAAGACTTCGACGCGGACACGTTTCCAAACAGCCAGGATCCCTACCGTTTGTTGGTAGAGACGACGGAGGGTGGATTCTTCAACCGGCAAAATCGCGACACGGATCGCGTGCAATGGCAAGAGATCTATCAGTCCAGCCCAAAGCATTTTTACGGTGACCATCAGCTGAAGGTTGGCTTCGATTTCTCCCATAGCTCTTACGACGCCCGCCAGCAGTTCCTCCCCGTGGATATTGTTGGTGCGGCAGGAAAGACACTTGAGCGCATCGACTTCGGCGCGCCAACCACCTTTGTCGTCCACCAAAACGAGTTCGCGTGGTTTGTCGGAGATCAATGGGCGGTCGGACCCCGCCTCACTCTGAATCTCGGCCTGCGCTTTGACAACGATTCCATCACGGATTCGACACACGCTGCGCCGCGAGCGGGCCTGACGTTAGCACTGACGAAGGATCGAAAAACTCTTCTGAAGGCTGGCGGTGGATTGTTCTACGATCGCGTGCCGTTGAACGCCCGCGCCTTTCCCTCCTTCCCTGATCGAACTGTTTCAACTTTCGACGCAACGGGGGAAGTGATTACCTCGACTCCGTACGACAACGTCATCACCGGCGGATTGAAGAATCCACGTAGCGAAACCTGGAACGTTGAAATTGATCGTCAGGTGCTGGAGAAACTGCTGGTTCGGGTTGCCTACCAACAAAGGAATACTGTTCATGACCTGGTCCTCAACCCGGAAGCTTCAGCCAGCGGTAACCTCTTGTCCCTGGCGAACAACGGACGAGATTTTTACCGCGAGTTTCAAGTCACTGGCCGTTACCAAATAGGCCGACAGACGTTAAATGCTTCCTACGTTCGATCGAAAGCCACGGGTGATCTCAACGATTTCAATCAGTTCTTTGGCAACAACCCGCAGGCGGTGATCCGGGCGGATGCTCGCGGACCGCTACCCTTCGATGCACCCAATCGGTTCCTGGCATGGGGTGAGTTCAGCGCGCCGTGGAAGGTGACGCTGATGCCGGTCCTGGATATTCACACTGGGTTCCCCTACTCATTGGTGAACGAGGGGCGCGAGTTTGTCGGCCCAAGAAACGATCATCGCTTTCGCGGCTTCAACTCCTTCGATCTCCAAGCGTACAGACAATTCAGGCTCCCCTTTACCAAGGAGCGGAAGATGAAGGTCGGATTTGGCGTGTTCAACCTGTTCAATCACGCTAATCCGAGAGACGTGCAAAACGACCTGGATAGCCCGCGTTTCGGAGAATTCTTTAACAGCCCAAATCGCACATTTAGAGGAAAGCTTGCCTTCGGAATCTAGGGATGACGACATTCGGGCTAAAGCGGGATTCAAGCTGTGTCAGTTGCAAAGGAAGTAAACGTCACATGACACGGGGCAGCTTATTTCTGGCGCTGATCGGCGTAACACTGTTCAGCTGGGTAATCGTGCATGCGGGCCCCTCAGCCATTGTTCACCAGTTGAAAGCCTTGCGAATCGCGCTGCCCCTGGTGCTTGCACTCAGCCTGTGCCGCCTTTTGTTACAGACTCTCACCTGGTCAGCAGCGTTGAAAAACGAAGGGCTCGATTTTGGGGCGCGAAAACTGATCGGGATTCGACTTGCGTCTCAAGCCATGGGCTATCTCACGGTGTTCGGCCCCGTCCTTTCGGAGCCGATGAAAATCAAGCTACTGCGGTCGCCAGTGGAACCAACCGCCACTGCGACTTTTCTCGATAACGGCGTGTACTGGTTCACTTCCGCTCTGGTTGGCATCGCTGGATGCGTGTCGATCAGCTTGCTGAAATCGCAACGTGGAATTTCTGCGCTCGCATTCTCTGCGATCTTTGTTCTAGCCATCGTGTTCATGGCGAGACGCAGGTCAGTTCTGGCGAGCGTTACCGGCGCGCTGGGGAAACGCTGCCCCTCCTGGCTCAATAAGGGAGAACACATCGAATCTGCAATCCGCGATCTGCGTGCGGAGAAACCGGAACTCGTCGGCCGAATGTTTTGGCTCGATCTAGCCTGCCAATTGCTCCTGGTTTCGGAAGTGGCCATTGTCTTGTGGTCGCTCCGTCTCCCACTCCATTTGATCACGGTGCTTGCGATTGAAGGGCTGACTCGCGGGGTCAAGATGATGACGGGATTTGTCCCAGCCCGTCTGGGCGCCGACGAAGGTGGCGCAATGTCCGCCTTTGCGGCGTCTGGTCTATCTCCGGCACTCGGTCTCACCCTCGCTTTGACTCGGCGCGCGCGGGACCTTTCATGGGCCCTCGTGGGCCTGGCATGGCTTGCCTGGAGATCCCAGGTTTCAAAGAAAAACCAGTCCGACGACGAAACACTCTTCGAAGGAGGAGCACTGCCATGCAAATCGTTGTCGTAGCCCCGGAGGCCAGATCAGCGGATGCCCGCTCCGACGCAAGGTTTACCAGAGAGGTTTGTGGAGTCGGCCTGCTGGAAAGAACATTGGTAACCGCGCAACGTGCCGAAGCGAGTGAGGTCTTTCTAGTGTGGCCGCAGAGCTTGCCTTTAGAGCTGGCTGAGAGAACTCTTCAGTCCCATCTGCTCGAGAAAAAGGACAACGTCAGGCTTTTGCAAGTGGGGCATTTTGATCCCAATGATCGCTCGAGCTGGACGAATTTGCAGGCTCAACTGGAAGACCAATTCATCTGGTTGCCTTGGAATTGGGTTACGTATGCGCGGGCTCTGGCAAAACTTCCCGAGCGGAAGCAGTCGAGTCCCGACTGGGGCGGACCTACTTGGGCTTCCAAAAGCGCAGTCGTCTCCGCAGCAAGCCCCCGACCTCGGATAGGGCCTGTACCGGAGGGTGTCGCTGTAACTTCCGACAACACCGCGGATGAGGCCGAGCGCTTTCTTGTCGAGCACTCTGGAAAAGCGTCCGATGGAATTCACAGTTCGTTCAATCGCCGGCTCTGTCGTCCGGTAGTCAGGTGGCTGTCCCACACCCGTGTGACTCCGAATACCGTCACGTTCACCGGCGTGGTGGTGGCGATCTTCTCTGCAACTGCATTTGCGGGTGGCAATTATTGGTCTTATGTCGCGGGAGCGCTTCTATTCTTCATCTCCGGCTTGTTCGACGAGATGGATGGGATGCTCGCCCGCATCAAGTTTTCCGACTCGCCGTTTGGGACCTATCTAGAGAGCCACGCAGATTCTCTCAGCTACCTGCTTCTGTTCGGCGGAATCACGATTGGACTCTACCGCCAGCACGGCGACCGCGAACTCTGGATCGGTGCCGTTCTGTTGATTGGTGTTGTTCTTGCGCTTGTCATTACAACTCTTCAGCGCAAGCGAGCTGCGACCGCCGACCGTCCCACTGAGTATCTAGGAAACTTCTATCGCAAGCTCGAGCAGGACTCATCCAACTGGATTTCGCGCGCGGTGCGACAGGCACAGGGCTTCCAGAGGAGAGGCATCCTCATCCACTATGTCGTCCTCTTCACTGTCCTCGGCGGACTGCCGGTGCTCTTTTATCTGGCGACCATCGGCGCTCATATCACGTGGATGCTTGCGCTCTATTACAACCACAGATTTTTCAAGGAAGCGACAACAGGCGTTCCTCTAAGCAAGACCCATGTGACGCAGGGGAGATCATGAAAGCAATAATCTTAGCGGCTGGGCAAGGCACGCGCATTCGTGCGGTCCACGGCGAGCGGCCTAAGTGTTTGATTAAGGTTGATGATGAAACCATTCTCGACCACCAGATCGACGGCTTATCCAAAGCGGGTATTGATGAAATCGCAATCGTGGTCGGATATGAAAAGCAGCAGATTATCCGCCACGTGCAGAAACGGTTTGGGCGAAGTGCCTCAAGGATCCATTTCATCGACAATCCGGCTTTCGCACTCACTAACAATATCTATTCGCTTTGGATCGCCCGCGATTGGCTCAACGGAGACGGGTTCGTTTGCCTGAATGCTGACGTTATCTTCGATCCGAAGATTCTCAATTCTGCGTTGAAGACAGGCGCGCCTGTATCGATGATTGTGGATCCGGAGTGGAGAGATGAGACCATGAAAGTCATCATCGACCATGGTCAGATTATGCAAATGAGCAAACAGATTTCACAATCAGAGTTCGGCGGAACGTATATTGGCATTACGGTGTTCGATCAAATGATCAACGCTCGTTTCTTTGCCAAGATGCAGGATCTGATCAATGCAGGCCGTGTAAGTGACTTCTTTAATGTTGCTGTCCAGGAGCTTGTCGACGAGGGCCTTCGCGTTGGCTTCACTACGACCGGCGGCGCGGCGTGGGCGGAAATCGACGATCCACTGGATTTGACGTTTGCCCGGCAAAATGTTTTCCCTCAGCTCGCTTTGACGGCCACGGTGTAAATGTCGCAATGCAGGAAATCATCACTGGCAACTTCGCGCCGTTCAAGTGGGTGCTTTGGCCGCCCAATTCCTTGCGCATTGTTGACTGGAACATCGACCGCGGTCTGGAACTCGAAGGAATCATAGACTTCCTCGCAAGCACAAATGCGGACATTCTTCTCCTGCAGGAAGCGGACCTTAATGCGCGACGCACGCACCGCCTGAACATCGCCCAAGAAATTGCACGGAAACTGGAAATGGACTATGTGTTCGGGTGTGAGTTTCAGGAACTTGTTCAGGGATCCAAATCCTCTCCCGCATACCACGGGCAGGCCACATTATCGAAATGGCCAATTTCGAACCCGCGCCTGATTCGCTTCTCCCGACAGTCGCACTTTTGGCAGCCTCACTGGTTTCTGCCAAGGATCGAGCCCTTTCAGGAGAGACTCGGAGGAAGGATCGCGTTGGTGACCGAAATCAACGTTGCCGGAACTAAACTTGTAACCTACAACCTTCATCTGGAAAGCCGCGGAAGCGATGACTTGCGGCTTTCGCAGATAGAGGAGGTCTTGTCTGATGCAGCGTGCCGAGGTTCGAAGTGTCCAGTGATTCTTGCTGGCGACTTCAATCTGGATGCTTCCAAAGATGCCGCAGCTAAAGCATTCTTAACAGCGGGATTTCAGGATGCAATCGCCGCCCCGCACACACCCACCACCGCTACTCGTCGTTTGTTTGAGCCAGGCCGACAAATTGATTGGGCATTCATTCGTGGATCGATAAGGGCTGCCTCTGGACAAGTGCACAGCCGGGTAAAGGCGTCGGACCATTATCCAATTTCGTTCACCCTCACCTCGTGAGCTTGGCGACAGCCCTGATTAGCGTTATTGGAGTTCGTTCAGCCACACTGGCACGTCGATTGCAATCGAAATCTGCCAGGAGAACTACGAACATGAGGTTCAGATCATTGGTTTGCATTTTGCTGCTGGCGCTGGGTCCACTCGGATTGGCGCAAGATGTCGCCTCCGATGTTGGCAAGGGAGGAAAGGACGTAGGCAAGGCTGCGAAGACAACCACTAAAGATGTCGCTCGTGGTACAGAGACGACTGCGAAAGACGTGGCTCGCTCGACCGACAAGGCAGCTACCGTTGCTGCGAAGGACACCGAGAAGGCGTCAAAAAAGACAGCGCACGTGAGCAAGCGTGCTGGCAAGAAGACAAGCGATGAGATCGGAAAAGGAGCAGAAGATGCCGGTAAGGGCATAAAGAAAGCAGCCACAAAAACTGCGGATGTGCTGAAGTAAGGCGAGCGACAAAGGCGTTTCGCCCCGTGCGAGAAACGGCGGGGAGCCGAGGTGGTCCGATTGCAAACCGGCAATCAAGGCGTGGACACGGCGTGCAAACCAGCGGGCCGGTCCGCTCCACCGAGTTGTTCCTCGAAGTGTCAATACGGTGACACTTTGCCATACCGTCACTTATTGATCTCGGCGACGTCGACCGTGGCTTGTGCCCAGTTCACTGCACGATTTGTTATGGTCCTCCGCCGCTGGGGCGTAAGGAGATCATCAAACGCTAGAATTACAACGCCCTGCGCAAATAGGGTGCGGTCCCATCGCTCGAGCAGAATGGTCTTCTTATCGCGATCGACGGCATTAATATCCGCACCGAGAACCAATGCAATCGGTGGACGCAAAATGGCGCTATCGCCAAACTCTCTTTGCACTGCCGTGCATGCCGAAAGATAAACCTTATCTACCTCGGATGGTGACCACTTCTGCTTGCCTTTACTACTGACATTCACGACAGCTTCCTGGGCACAACTTGCACTTGCACATGCCATAACAAGCATCGCAACTCTCACCAAGTTCTTCATGTTCATACCTCCACGCACCCGTAAACCTGTGTCTTCGCTGAGCGAGTAGCACAACCAAGTGCGCGCGCAACCGCGACTGTCGTGATTTGGGTGGCTCGGACCTCCTGATGAATCGTTGGCAAGCCCGCCTTCGACGATCTGAAGCACCCAGCATCAACATTTGTCTCCCGTTGCACTCGAATTTCCATTCGAACTTGTCCACCACGGGGGTCGAGACGGATGCCTTCCGAGCAAAGCATTTTGGCAACACGGTTGCTCTCAGATTTGAATCCGATGCGGGGGGCCGCGGCCGACTGTCCAGCGGGCGCCCTCCTCAAAACGCCCCTGCGGCCCCGCGCTTAAGGTCCTGTGGATTCGGCGCTGAAGAACCGCCGGAAGAAAGGGAAAAACAATATGGCTTCGTTGGCCGTAGTTAGAAACACCGACATGAGCTTGATCTCTGCGATACGTAACCTGGTCTGTCCGCTCTGCGGAGCAGGCATGATGGAGTTCCGATGTCTCGGTCACTGTCGCAGCGACTGGCGTCAGGAGTGGGAGCAGGCGATGGGTGCTGGATCAAAGAGTGAAGGACCGCGTTCTGGGAAATCGTGCACAAAGCATCGAATGTAAACAAAGCGGCTCGCGCCAACGCGACTCTCGGATCTCGTCATCGACGACTTTCGTTCCTACATGGCCCTCAGCCATCTTTGGCTGCGTGTGATGACGCTCCTGACTCGACGTTCTCGCCCATCCTGATTTCCCATTCTCGACCCCGCGGGATCTCGCAGGTTGCTCGCTTTGCCTGGACCGTCTTGTATTGGAACGTAGCGGTCGTCCTCTGGGGTGCTTACGTAAGAGCGACGGGTTCAGGTGCGGGCTGTGGCAATCGGTGGCCTCTCTGCGCTGGTGACGTTTTCGGGGCAAGCGCCAACGGGCAAACCATCGTCGAGTTCACGCACCGAATAACCAGTGTCATCTCGTTGCTCATGGTGATCGGTCTCGTGGTCTGGTGCTGGCGAGCAACGAGGAAAGGCGACTGGGCTCGCTATTCGGCCGCACTCGCTGCTGCACTTCTGGCAAATGAAGCTCTATTGGGAGCTGCTCTTGTCCTGTTGAACCACGTGGGCAACGACCAATCTTCCGGCCGAATTCTCTTTCTGTGCTTGCACTTTGGCAATACGCTTCTGCTTCTTGCGGCGCTGTCGCTCACTGCCGCCTGGTTGTCGAATAGCAGCAGAAGCCTCACTCTCATCCGTAAATGGCGAGAAGTGGGTTCTATCGGGCTAGGCCTACTTGCCATTATGGCTACAGGGATTACCGGGGCGGTAGCTGCTCTGGCCGATACTCTGTATCCGGCGACATCGCTGCCCTCGTCGTTGGCGCAAGATTTCAGTTCCCGCGCACCCGCCCTCTTGCGCGTTCGGCTATTCCATCCCGCTGTAGCTACGCTCGCCGCAGGTTACGTTCTGTGGGTTATCTGGAGAAGCTCAACCAGGCGAAACCGATTCTCACGATCTGCAATCGCTCTTATCACGCTTCTCTTCATGCAGGTCGTCATCGGCATGCTGAATGTACTATTTCTCGCTCCCGTTTGGATCCAGATCGCACATCTATTCGTAGGGGATGCGCTCTGGATATTGCTTGTGCTTGCGTCAGCTGACCTGGTGCTTGAACGCGCCAAGGAAGGCCGAACAACGTGAACCGCTACGCTCGCATGGCCACCTGTTGTGCGATTTTCGCAATCGCAATATCCGTCGTGCTCTTTGCTGACAGCACGCAAGGTTCGTATCAACTCCCGTCGGACACACAAGTTATCGGATATCTCCTGCAATCAGAGAACTGGTACCGCCACGTGTATACCGAACGGCAGGTTGCAAGTGATCCAGGAGACCTGGTATTTCTGAATGACAATCAAGCCATTGAACGCCAGATTGTCAAGCTGTCGTTCGAATTCGCCAAGGCGGATGTGGCCATAGCAAAGACGGCCATGCCTCCGCACGACGCGCCCGCGAAAGTGGCAGGCCCCGTTTCTGCGGACCTTGCGCACTTTATCGAGTTGAAGAATCGAAATGAACAGGTAACTCAGCAAACAAGTGCGGACATCAGAAAGCTGAACGAGAAAATTGCTTCGGCTCGCAAAGCTGATCGCAATAAGCTTAAAGCCGCTCTTGACGATGCTCAGAGCCGATTAGAACTTTTGCAGGCTGTTTCGCAGGCGGTCAATGAGCTAATCCAGTTCGTACAGACTGCCAGAACGGCGCAAGACAACACTGCAACTCTCGATTTAACAATTGACGATCTCGCACAATCCATACCGGAGCTGAGCAGCCCGGCAACTCCGTTGTCGAAATTGCCGACCCAAGACGCAGATTCCAGAACCAGCAATAGCTGGCGAGAGACCGGCCTCCTTGGGCTGGGATCGGAAGTCTCTGCGCTAAGCCGCAAGCTTCGCGTGGTTGACGAAAAGATTCGTCTCACTGACAACTTTTTGCTCTCCGCGAAGAATATCCGCACTCCAATGAGCGGCTTCATCACCCGGGTTCTTCAGAGGGCCGCCACAAGCATTTTGCAGACCAGCGATCTTTCGCTATTGCGCGAACGGAAATCCCAGATCGATGCGCACACGCTCGAACTCAAGGCCTTTTCTCCCGCCATCGTGGCGCTTGATAAGCAAAGGGCGTTGCTTGAAGAGTACGAGTCGCGCCTGGTCCCCTGGCGAACAGCAGTAGCCCGCCAATACAGTCAAGCATGGAAACAATTGGTGGTCCGCCTACTCATCGTTGCGCTGATTGTCGGTCTGCTATTTGGAATGGGTGAGATTTCGCGTCGGCTCGCACTCCGCCGTATTCAGGACCCAAACCGACGACGGGTTATAAGCATGGTCCACCGCCTTCTGACAATGTTTGCCATAGCTCTCGTCGCCTTGTTCAGCGTCGCCTCAAACTTGAGTTCATTGGCAACGTACTTTGGCCTTCTCACGGCCGGCATGGCGGTTGCGCTGCAAAATGTAATTCTCGCGAGCCTTGGCTATCTCGTATTGATGGGGAAGCGTGGAATCAGAATTGGAGATCGAATACAGGTGTCCGGCATTTCCGGGGATGTCATCAATATGGGCATGCTGCAATTCCAGTTGAGAGAATTCAACGTGGAGGAAGAGCGTTTCACAGGTCACGTCGCGACTTTTTCGAATTCCCTGGTTTTTGTGTCTCCAGCCATTGGTCTGCTGAAGTTTGATTCTGCTCCTGGAAAGGCTACCAAGGCTGGGTCAAGCGATAACGGAACGCAGCGGGATGCAGAGGAGCGCGGGACCGGTGCCGGAGTCCAGGGGTAAGGACTAATTGTCAACGCCGAGCCAGGGCCGCCCGGCGTAGTGCGTCATTCTGTTGACTTCGGCTTTGCTGTCACAGTAATGACACAGGTCATTTCCTGCCAACAATTGATACTCAGATCCTTCCCGAAACCATTGCTGCCGCACAAATGCAACCTGATCCGAAGTGTTGGTGTCGCCGTCCGTTCGAATAGCAGAATCGTCAGATGGGAAGAGGTTTGCTTAAACCAGGGGCACCTTCTGGCCTTCCTGTGAAGCAACTAGCAGGACGCACTGCGCAGATCTCCCTATCGCTCGGGGTCATTGTTTCAGCGTGTTCGCTTTTAATTTCGCTATGTGCGTTTCAGAACAGATCACGCCGATTTTTGTGCTGCCAGTGAAAATGCCAGCACCTTGCCCCGTTCGATTGGGGGGACCCACCGTGAAACCTTGCGAAAGCGTTGCGGTATGTAGAACTCGATTATCTTTGCCATATGTCCTCCGAAGCACTCATCACTTCCGGCAAAATGACAAAGGCACGCCGGATGCCAAAGTGGCGCTTAACAGAGTGAACACGGGCAAACGGAAATTGAAAGCTGTCGCAGTGAATCCACTGCAACAGTTCAGGGTCCTGCATCGCGCTCGGCAGGCGTTCCCTTGGCGAACAAGACTTCCGTCAAGCTTCGCTAGGAGTTGCCCGTCGAAAATGAAGCCCTGACGCACCCGTCCTGAATGCAGGCCCAAAGAAGTGGTCCACCCCAACTTTGCGAAGCCTTTAACACCAACAATAGCTTGCGAAATCAAGCGGTCGATTGCCAATCCCGCCACTGTCCACAGACCTGTGAGGACATCACGGCCGTAGTGTCAACCTCCGGACACTGTCACTTGAGGGACTCCATGGACACCATTTTGGCCCATTTTCTCCATATTTCCATACAGAGCAGAGCCATGATGCCAAAACTCTTTGGCCAGTTACGTGCTTTTCCCTTTTGTGGGGACGAAAAAACATGTCGGACGCAGACCCATATACACAGACTCCTCAATACCTGGTGGCAGGCGATCAGACCGCAGCCCGCGAACTGCAAAGAGTGCTCTCGCTCTATTTACCCTCTTTTTATCGATGTGCTTTGCGTGTTCTGGGCAATAGAGATGACGCAGAGGATGCGGTCCAGGAGGCGCTGTTGGCTGCCCACAAACATCTGCACCAATTCAGGGGACAGTCGCAGATGTCCACTTGGCTGACGACGATTGTCTGCAATTGCGCCAGGATGCAATTGCGCAAACGGCCCCGCCAAGTCCATATGCCGTTGGAGGAGCAGACTGTCGGGGAGGAAGGATACTTCATATTCGAAAAAGTTGCGGACCCAAGGCCCAGCCCGGAAGATGAGTGCCGCAATTCTGAACTCACTGCCCACCTGAGACAGTGCGCGGCACAGCTATCGCCTAAATTGCGAAGAACATTTCAGCTACGCGTTATCGACGGACTCTCGATCCCTGAGACAGCCCAAATGTTGGGTGTGCCGCACGGAACAGTAAAGGCTCAGCTGGCACGCGCGCGCGCAAAGATTGCGCGGCACATGCGGCGAGTACTTGCACCAAGCCGTCGTTCACACCAATCGGCTGCGCAACTAGTTCGAATCGTTGAGAGAAGGGACTTCTTGAAACAACGTCCGGGATCCGCGGCTGGGAGTGGCAGAAAGAACGGCAACCGTGATCGAGTACGACTCCCCTCAGAAGTTCCCAAAACAAAGTGGGAAATCTTGATTCCACCGCACAGCGCGGGAGAATCATGCGTTTCTGGTGCTTGATACCAACTCAGTGCCGGCGCTCTTTCGCTTGGCGCGGCCTCGGTGTTTGATTTCGGCTCGTCCAACAATCACAAGTTCACTTTCGATTCCTTGGGGAGGTTGCCCTGAACTTGTCTAAGGCCCGGTCTATTGCAGGTCTCGCCCTCACCTGCCGTGTCATCACAGGATGACTGTCACTTGACAGTTTCGACACTTTCGACGCAATACCCGACCATCTCTCGGACGAGATCCCTTTATTTCATCGAGACGCGCCCCCAGGTGCGGGAACTTCAGCAGGTTGCGGACTTACCAGTTTGGCATCTGCGTTGCTCTTCCTGTGAGGCGTAGAGGGGCTTCAGTTGAAACGCTTATACATCGATCTCGGTGCCGCACTCGCTGCGGCGTTAGTCCTTTCTTTTCCGGCGCTGGGCCAGATCAGCCCAGAGGCTCCTCGGACAGCAACCGTCATGGGCACCGTCACCGATGTCAACGGCGATGTGATCCCGAACGCGACGGTCGTCCTTAAAGAAGTTGAAAGCGATGACCCTCGTACGGTCCTGACGACCGAGAACGGGATGTTCGAGTTTCACGATGTGACACCAGGCATTTCCTATCAACTCCGCATCAGCGCCAAGGACTATGAAGACTGGACATCTACCCCAATCATCCTCAATCCGCACCAGTTCAAGATTGTGACCGGCATCCAACTGCGGCTTCCAACCTATCGCATCACCATCGACGTTCAGTACGACCCTGTCCAAGTTGCTACCGAGCAGTTCAAGGCGGAAGAAAAGCAACGCGTATTTGGAATCATTCCGAACGTCTACGTTTCCTATGACAGCGACCCTGCACCGCTGACAACAAAGATGAAGTTCAAGCTTGCTTTGAAGGTGTCCACAGATCCAGTTACGGCTGCGGGAGTTCTGCTTGTAGCCAGTGCCAAGCAAGCTGGAAATACTCCGAACTATGGCCAAGGCTGGGGGGCATATGGAAAGCGCGTTGGCGCAGTCACCACCGATGGTTTCTCCGACATCATGATCGGAGGCGCCATACTGCCTTCCCTCTTGCACCAGGACCCGCGCTACTTCTACCAGGGAACTGGGACCACCGGCTCCCGATTCCGTCACGCGGTACTCAATACTTTTGTTGCAAGAGGGGACAATGGAAAATCGCAACCAAACTACTCTAGCTTGGGTGGCGTTCTAGCCTCATCCAGCCTCGCTAACCTCTACTATCCCAGATCCAATCGTGGTGCCGGGCTGGTGTTCGGAAATTTCGCGATCGGCATCGCTGAACGAGTTGGCGCAAGCCTGGCCCAGGAGTTCCTTCTCGGCAGGTTCACCCGAAGAGGTGGGCACATGAAGGAAGAAGTCGCAGAAAAATGAAACGTCCATCACGTTACTTACTTTAGCCGAACTGTACAAGTCGGCTCGGCCCGCCGGTGATTAGGAGTGTGTTTGCACATTTCGGCAATTTGACAACCAGGAGGGACACCCCTATGGCATCTGCTCCCAAGTTTCGCATTGACGTCGATATTCACAATCTGCTGATGGATTCATCTCGGCAGGTGGTCAAGCCCGCGGCGGCAAAGGGGTTGACGCTGCCCGAGCCTGTGTTTCCGCAGTATCCGGAAAAACTGGCAGATCCTGGACTGGAAATAGCTCCCGAAAAACGGGACTGGAGTCTGTCGCAGGCCTATCGTGCCATGCGGGGATGGCTTTTCCCCTATATACGGTCGCGCGTGATGCCCGGCGAATTCCATCCCATCACCGCCTACCTGTTTGTCGAGTACAAATGCAATCTCGACTGCTGGTATTGCTGGGCCTACAACAACAAGGTAAAGGGCATGACTGAGGATGTGGCGCGGCGCTCCATTGACTGGCTTTACGACCACGGCTGCCGCGTACTCGCGCTGATGGGTGGAGAACCCTTATTGCGCCCTGAATTCGCTCAAAAGGTGGTGTATTACGCAGCCAAAAAAGGATTCTGGATCTACATCGGTACTAATGGCCGGCTCTTGCGTCCCGATGTTGCTGACCGTTTGGGAGACGCTGGCGCGTCTGTCTTTAACTTCGCCGTCGATTCCTGGGACGAGAAGCCGAGTCTGCCGAAAGCCGTCGTACCCGTGCGCAAGCACTTGGAACACCTGCTGAAGAAGCAGTACGTATACGGCTACATGGTGTTTTTCAACATGAACATCTGCCGGAACAATACGCTGGATATTCGACAACTCACCGAGTATGCACACGACCACCGCATTGCTACCGACTATCACATCAACGAAACTCCGATGCTCGAGCAAGACGAGCACTTCAAACATCTGAGCGACAATCCGACCTATATCCGCCCTGAGGACTGGCCGGAGATCGACTCGCTAGTGGATTGGCTGATCCAGAAAAACAAGGCTGGCTACCAGATGGTCAATTCGGTGCAGCGCCTGCAGGAAATCAAGGCCTTCATCCGAATGGCGAGCGGAGCCGATTTGAAGCGGTTGGGCTGGAACGGTGACGGCAGCGGCGGCAATGGAAATATTGCCAACCGACTGGTCGACACTCCTGGAATCGTCCAGGATGCAAACGGCGAGTTGCACTTCGCCGAGTGGAACTGTCGGGCAGGTCAGAACAACGTCATCATTCGAACCGACGGTACCGTTGCTCCCTGTTTCCCCATGTACGCATCTACCTACGATTGGGGAAACATCGATAAGCACAACTTTGACGACGGCCAACTTGCCGCTATGAAGAAGACCTGTCAACAGCATTGTTTTTCTACGCTGAATCACAATCTAGCGTACTGCTACAACGATGCTCGGGTGATCAAGTTCATCTGGACGAATCTGGTCAAGAACCGGATGAAAGGCGGCGCTAGAAGTTTCGAAGACTAATAAGAGGCGAGATCGCAAGCCGTTTCACCGCGTAACGAGGTATCACAGCGGTGTGCATAGACTCTTAAGCACGCAGCTCAGTTTGGCACGGATTACGACCTGTGCTCCCGCGCTGAGCATAGAACATTTAATCGGAACCGCACAGATGCGCGTTCCCAGGCGACCGTCGTTCTCACCGAAATCTGTGCGCGCGATGCTTAGGCGCACGCAATCATGCTTCGAGCGCTCACTGCATGTACCGTGCAAGCTTTCTTCGCGCGCGTGCCCGATCAGAAGATAAGGAGCGTTGTGTGGAGAATCCACAGCCCGGTATGACGGTCTTGGAAAAGACGGACGAGGAAATATGGCGGGCAATCCGCGATCTCGATCCCGACCAACCAAGTTATACCAAGGACATGGTTTGCGTGATTGTAATAGTGGTTGCCTGCGTTGTGTGGTATTGCCTGATTTTCGCGGCCTCCAATTGAAGGGCAAGATCGTTGGAGGTTCACCGTCGATGACACAAGAGTTTAGCAAGCCTGCAGCTACTTTACAGCGTGCCAGGGAGCAGTTCGCTGCGGAACCAACGTTTACATCGCCCGCACGAATGGCTCTTTGGAAGCGTTGAAAAAGCTTGAGAAATGGAAACGCGTTAAAAGCCGTTGGACACAAAATGGACACAATCGCCTAAGGGGGTCAGGCAGCTGGCGCATCATTCGGTAACGGATGAAGTTGCAGGAAGGCGGCGGCTGCGTCGCGGGCACGTCCCGCGATTTCGCGGGGGGTCGGTCGGTCGGCGACGCCGAGCAGCAGGTTAACCATCAAATCGCGCCAGAGCAGTCCGGCGAACTGCTCGGCAAGCTCGGCAGGACGGCCTGTGAGCAGTCCCGACGCCTGGGCTAGGGACATGATTTTACGCAGGGCGGTGCGGCTTGTCTCGCGGCCTATAGAGTTGAGCGCACGCGCCACTTCGGGCGCCTGGACCGCCTCGGCGATCGCCAGTCGGAACACCGCAATGACTGTCGGATCGCTTACCTCGCAGACGAGCTTCGTCCCGAAAGAAGCCAGCACCTTCTCTAGAGTCTCGCGATCGCGGAGCGCGGGCAGGTCAGCGGGCACGTCAAATCGCTTAGCGCGCTCGCTGATGCAGGCGATCAGCATTTCCTGTTTGTTGCCAACTAGCGCGTAAAGCTCTCGCTTCGAAACGCGCGCGCGCGTTGCGATCTCAAGCGTGCTCGTCGTTGCGTAGCCGCTCTCCATGAACGCCGCAAAGGCCGCCTCCAGGATGCGCTCGCGCACAGCAGTTTCGTCCCCGCCTTCCTGGCGGCGTTTTGACATCGATGCCGTAACCATCACTCTCTCCTTGACGACTCTGGTACCGCATAGTACCATCACCGGTGAGTGGTACCCATTGGTACCAATGCAAATTCCGTGAGGAATCAAAGGAGCTGAACAATGCAGATTGAAATGTTCTACCTGCCGCTGGCGTTCGCGATGGTCCTGGCGCCCATGGCGCGAGCCCAGTCCACACCGCCGCAGCCCAAGATCACCGGCGTGCTGACGATCCTTTCGCCGAAACCGGGGGTTACTCCCGAGCAAGTCATCAAAATCATGCCCGCCGAAATTCGTGCGACCGTCCCCCTGTATCTCGACGGCAAGATTCAGCAGTGGTTCACGCGCGGCGACGGCCGGGGCGTGATCTTCATATTGAACTGCAAGGACGTTGAGGAGGCTCGGGCCCTCATCGAGGGCCTGCCTCTTTCGAAGGAAAACCTCATGGATGAACAGTTCATTCCGATCGGGCCACTCATGCCGCTCGGGATGCTACTGAGAGATACTCCGACCAATCAGTGAACTCGGCCATTGCGGCCCGTGCGACGGCGAAGGCTGAACTTGGAACACCGAAACCATGGGCCGCGCGGGGGACCGTAATTCGCGGCGTGGATGTTGCTCTTGTCAGATGATGTCAGTCAGCTGGCGAGAGGCCGTCAATCCGTTAGGAGGCCAAATGTCGCCGGAAATCATTTTCAATCTGCAACTCATTCTAGGTTATTTCGCGTGGCTGCTTTGCTTCCGCGCGTACCTCCTGCCCCGGCTCAAGTCAATGGACCAGGTCGAGGCGCATCGCGCCATCGCTACCCTTCACAGCTTCCGTTTCTTCGGACTCGTGTTTATTCTTCCAGGTGTCGTCGGCAATCTGCCCGCTGGCTTCGCCACGTTCGCCGCCTATTGGGACCTGGCAACCGGGGTGCTCGCCATCCTCGCGCTTCTCACGGTAAGAATACGTCCGCTCTTTTGGCTCTTCGTGGTGGCCTTCAATCTCGTGGGGGTAATCGACCTCGTCCTCGACTATTATCACGCTGTCCGGGCCGACCTTCCTGCACTGGCGGGTCAGTTGGGCACCACGTACGCGATCCCGATCATCTACGTACCCGTGCTGATGATCACGCACGTCGTCGCATTCTATTTGCTGCTGCGTCCTCAGCCCAAGGCGGTTCGGGCCTTCACTGGCGATGCAGCGGCACCTTAGAGTTCCCGCGTGTGGTTCAAAGCAGCTGAAGCTAGAAGA